>Ga0105355_10003079_pt1 | contig 14767 bp, 14 predicted proteins | sample GOMGulsemesocosm_2_FD_83508 | JGI IMG/M metagenome (GOLD analysis project Ga0105355, IMG submission 83508) | Methane-oxidizing microbial communities from mesocosms in the Gulf of Mexico - GOM9C Gulf of Mexico | ecosystem: Environmental > Aquatic > Marine > Cold seeps | place: Gulf of Mexico... | reverse complement strand
TGGTGATTTTGGGCGGGTTGAACGAGGGCAGCTGGCCCGAAGCCGCCAAGCCTGACCCCTGGCTGAACCGCCAATTGCGCAACCAAGCCGGATTGCTGCTGCCCGAACGCCGAATCGGATTGTCGGCGCATGACTTCCAGCAGGCCATTGCCGCGCCCGAAGTCTGGATCACCCGTGCGGTTCGCTCGGACGATTCGGATACCGTTGCCTCGCGTTGGTTGAACCGGCTGTGCAATTTGCTGGACGGCCTACCCGATCAAAACGGGCCAAAAGTCCTAAAGACCATGCGCGAACGCGGGCAAAAATGGCTCAACTGGGCCGAGTCCCTTGAGGCCCCAACGCAGACGCCGCCTGCCCTGCGCCCTTCGCCCCGACCTCCGATTTCTGCCCGCCCACGTCGGTTGACCATCACCGAAATTCCACGGTTGATCCGCGACCCCTATGCGATCTACGCCAAGCATGTGCTGCGGTTAAAGGTTCTCAACCCTCTGGTGCGTGTCCCCGATGCGCTATTGCGTGGCATCGTGGTGCATGAGGTTTTTGAGCATTTTATCAAGGAGTCGCTGGACAACCCTGCCCTGCTAACCCGCGATAACCTGCTGCAGAAATCCCGTGATTTGTTGGAAGAGCACGTGCCCTGGCCGGTGGCGCGTTGCCTGTGGCTGTCGCGCGTGAACCGCATATCCGGCGATTTCATCCAAGCTGAACAAACGCGCCGTTTGACGTCTCGCCCAATTGCGTTTGAGGCCAAGGGGGAGGCCCGTCTGGATCCACTCGATTTCACCATTGCTTGCCGCGCCGATCGTATCGACGAGGATGACCGAGGTTTTCTGCACCTCTACGACTACAAAACCGGTGCCCCGCCGTCAGAAACCCAACAGATGAAGTTCGAAAAACAGCTGTTGATCGAGGCCGCAATGGCAGAAGAAGGCGCATTTAAGGACATCGGTCCTAGAGAGGTGTCGCGCGCGCTATTCATCGGATTGGGCACCACGATGAAAGAGGTCCGAGCACCCCTTGATAAAGATCCACCAGCCAAAGTCTGGGATGACTTGCGCCAATTGATCGGCGCCTATTTCGAGCTTGATCAAGGCTATACCAGTCGCCGGATGCTGCATCTGGACAGCGATCACAGTGATTTCGATCATCTCGCCCGATTTGGCGAATGGGATCGCAGTGCAACACCTGACCCCGAGGATCTGACATGAATAGCGGACAGATCAATCGCGACGCCGCCTCTGAGGCTCAGTTCCGTGCCGCCCGCCCTGATGCCTCGACCTGGCTGGCCGCCAACGCCGGCTCGGGCAAAACCAAGGTGCTGACCGATCGGGTGGCGCGACTACTGCTGAAAGGCGTGCAACCGCAACACATCCTGTGCCTGACCTATACCAAAGCCGCTGCCAGCGAGATGCAAAACCGGCTGTTCAAACGGCTAGGTGAATGGGCGATGCTGCAAGATGCCCCCCTGATCGCGGCGTTGACCGAATTGGGGGCCGAGGATGTGATTTCGCCCGAGGGTCTATCGCAAGCGCGCACTCTGTTTGCCCGAGCTTTGGAAACACCTGGCGGTTTGAAAATTCAGACCATCCACTCGTTCTGCTCATCCTTGCTGCGCCGGTTTCCGCTAGAGGCCGGAGTCAGCCCGCAGTTTTCCGAAATGGAAGACCGCGCTGCATCCCTGTTGCGGGCGGAAATTTCCGAGGACTTTGCCAAAGGTGAGCAGGCGCATCTGGTCGAGGCGCTGGCCCGCCATGTCACTGATAGTGATTTTGACACTCTGACCGCTGCCATCAGCCGCCGCCGTGCTGGATTCGACAACCCTCTGGAGTGGGGTGATCTTCTGAAATTGTTTGATTTGCCTGCTAATTTTGATGAATCCGCATTGGAGTCCCTGGTCTTTCTTGGCGGTGAAGACGAATTGTTGCAGCGCGCCCGAACCATGCTGGCCAGCGGCGGCGTTAATGATCAGAAGGCGGCGCAGAAACTACAGGGGATCACCCGCCCTACCCTTTCCGACTTGGCTGCATTGGAAAGTGTGTTCCTGACAGGTGCCAGTGCCAAAGAGCCATTCAGCGCCAAGGTGGGATCTTTCCCAACCAAAAAATTGCGCGAAGGCCATGCCTCGCTGATGGACCATTTGGAACCGCTGATGCTGCGGGTCGAGGACGCGCGGGCTAAGCGACTGGGGCTGGTGACCGCGCGAAAGTCGCACGATCTGCACCAGTTTGCGGCCGCGTTTGTTCCAGAATACACCCGTCGTAAGCAATTGCGCGGCTGGCTCGATTTTGACGATCTGATCCTTAAGGCACGGCAATTGCTGAATGATCCTGGCGTTGCAGCCTGGGTGCTGTACCGTCTCGACGGCGGCATTGATCATATTCTGGTGGACGAGGCGCAAGACACCAGCCCGGTACAATGGGACGTAATCGAAAAACTGGCGCAGGAATTCACCTCAGGCGAGGGCGCGCGATCCGACGTTGAACGCACGATTTTTGTGGTCGGTGACATAAAACAGTCGATCTATTCGTTCCAGGGGGCTGACCCGGATGCCTTTGATCGGATGCGCGCCGAGTTTGGCAACAGATTGCGCGACACTGGAACAGAGCTTCAGGATGCCTCGCTGGACTTTTCCTTCCGCTCGTCAGCCGCGATTCTGGGGCTGGTTGATCTGGTTTTTCAGGATATGCCCCGCGCCGGCTTTCACAAAGAATCACTGCACCGCGCGTTTAAGGGTGATCTGCCGGGACGGGTCGACCTGTGGCCGGTGGTGGAAAAAGTCGATGATAAGGATGAACGCGACTGGACGGATCCGGTGGACCGGCCCGGTGCACGTCATCACAATGTGATACTGGCGGAACGCATCGCTCAGTCGATCAAGCAGATGATCGATGACGGCGTCACCATTCCCGAAGACGGACCAAATCGCGGCACATTCATTCGCCGACCCGTTCACGCCGGTGATTTCCTGATTTTGGTGCAACGGCGTTCGGATTTGTTCTCTGAAATAATCCGTGCCTGCAAAGCTGCTCGCCTGCCCATCGCCGGCGCCGACCGGTTAAAAGTTGGGGCGGAACTGGCAGTCAAGGATCTGGCAGCTCTGTTGTCGTTTCTGGCCACACCCGAGGATTCGCTGTCTCTGGCCTGCGCGCTGAAATCGCCACTGTTTGGCTGGTCCGAGCAGATGCTGTTTGATCTGGCCCACCGCCGAAGCGCAAAATACCTGTGGACTGCTCTGCGGGATCGAGCGGAAGAATTCCCTGAGACAATGCAGATACTGAACGATCTTCGGAACCAGACAGACTTTCTGCGTCCCTTTGATTTGATTGAACGAATCCTGACCCGCCATCAGGGGCGGAAAAACCTTTTGGGTCGCTTGGGTCCCGAGGCCGAGGACGGCATCAACGCGCTGCTGTCACAGGCCTTGGCCTATGAACGCACGGACATTCCCAGCCTGACTGGGTTTCTGGTTTGGATGCAGACCGATGATTTGGAAATCAAACGCCAGATGGGTGCGGCCGGCAGTATGATCCGGGTAATGTCAGTGCATGGCTCCAAAGGGCTGGAATCGCCAATTGTGATCCTGCCCGACACCGCCAAACGACAGCCCCCGCGCGATGATGAGATCATGATGGCCGATGGCACGCCAATGTGGAAAGTGCCTGCCGCGCAGATGCCCACCACAATGCTGGCTGCCCGTGAATTGGCGCAGGACAAACAACGCAACGAACGGTTGCGACTGTTGTACGTGGCGCTAACCCGTGCCGAGAAATGGCTAATTGTGGCTGCGGCTGGTGATCTATCGAAAGACGGAGACAGCTGGTATCAGAGGGTTGAGTTTGCCCTGGGAGACGCCGGCGCGGTGGCACTGGACACAGAGGGTGGTCCGGGATTGCGGTTGGAACATGGCGATTGGAACGGTCTGCCGTTTGAACCTAGTGAAGAGAGGACTCAGGTAAAATCAACGCTACCAGAAATTTTCACCACAGTTGCAGCCCCATATGCGGCCCCCAAACCCACTCTCAGCCCTTCGGATCTAGGTGGCGCCAAGGCACTGCCCGGCGAACAGGGGTTGGACGAAGACGCAGCTATGGCGCGCGGCAGTCAGGTGCACCTGTTGCTAGAGCATCTGCCAAGCCTGCCGCAATCGGACTGGCCAAAAATCGCACAAAACCTCCTGCAAGACGCCACCAACTGCGACGAACTGCTAGCCGAAGCCGCAGCAGTGATCCAAAACCCCGACCTGTCGACGATCTTTGCGCCTGAAACTCTGGCAGAGGTATCGGTCACGTCTGATCTAGACGACGATCGCCTGCACGGGATAATCGACCGGCTGATTGTGACGCCGGACAAGGTCATCGCGGTAGATTTCAAATCCAATGCCACTGTGCCTGCCAAGGCGAACCAATGCCCTGAGGGACTGTTGCGGCAGATGGGGGCATATGCCCATGCGTTGACGCAAATCTATCCTGATCGTCAGGTTGAAACCGCGATACTCTGGACTCGTACCGCGACCCTGATGCCTCTACCACACGATCTTGTGTCTGCGGCGTTAATGCGACGTCTGATACCTTGACGATCCACTAACCCATTCCTAGGTTCCAACTCCAGTTGCCACACACTCATGGAGACATGCACATGTCCACCGTAGCCGTCACCGACGCCACTTTCGACGCCGAAGTCAAAAATTCCGATGTCCCCGTAGTGGTGGATTTTTGGGCCGAATGGTGCGGCCCCTGTAAGCAAATCGGCCCCGCTCTGGAAGAGCTGGCAGTTGAGTTTGGCGGCAAGATCAAGATCGCCAAAGTTGACGTCGACAGCAACCCAAATGCCGCTGCGGCAATGGGTGTGCGCGGCATCCCGGCGCTGTTTTTGTTCAAAGACGGTCAAGTCGTCTCGAACCGCTCAGGCGCTGCACCCAAAGCTGCGCTGCAAAGCTGGATCGAAGAAGCACTCTGATTCTGTTTCAGATCAACTAATTAGAAAAGGGCGTCCCAGTGGGCGCCCTTTTTCTTTGTCTAGCGGTGTTTTGAGATCAGAAATTCAAATGGACACCAGACAAAGAAAAAGCCGCCCTGGGAGGAGCGGCGGCTTTAACTTTCGAACTGGTTGGCGCGATCAGAACAGATCAGCGCGGGTCAGGCCGATGTCCTGAAGTTGCTCGGCGCTCAGACGTGACAACAGTTTGTGTGTCACGCGGGCTTCGTTCCAAGCCACGACCGAGTTCTTCAGGTTAAAAATACTATCCACAACGCGGAGGGTGGCGACTGCTCCCAGAGGAGCTTGGGTGTTTGCGGCTACATATGCCATGGTACGCTTCCTTTGATCTATCAGCCGACACTGTGCCGGTTGTTGACCCTGATGTAGGATCGACAACTGAGTCTTACAATTGCCCGTTTGACAGGCCCGGATTGCGCCCAGTGCATAGCAAGTTAGCAGAATGTGAACCGTTGCCTCTGCCGACATTGGCCCCCATATACAAATAGTAATCAAACGGAGGCATTCATGGCAGACGATCAATTTCCCGGTTGGCACGGCACCACCATTATCGGCGTCAAAAAAGGTGGCGAAGTTGTGATTGCCGGCGATGGGCAAGTATCCTTGGGCCCGACCGTGATCAAAGGCACCGCGCGCAAGGTGCGTCGCTTGTCCCCTGGCGGCTATGACGTGGTTGCAGGTTTTGCTGGTTCGACCGCCGATGCCTTTACCCTGTTGGAACGGCTTGAGTCGAAACTAGAGGCGACACCCGGTCAGTTGGCCCGTGCCAGCGTCGAACTGGCCAAGGACTGGCGCACAGATAAGTATCTGCAAAAGCTGGAAGCGATGCTGATTGTCACCGATGGCAGTGAATTACTGGTGATCACCGGTGCCGGCGACGTTCTCGAGCCGGAACACAACATTGCAGCCATCGGGTCGGGTGGTAATTTTGCCCTAGCGGCGGCGCGGGCAATGATGGACAGCGATAAGTCCGCCGAGCAGGTGGCGCGTGACGCAATGGCGATTGCCGCCGACATCTGTGTCTACACCAATGGCAAGCTTACCATAGAAACCATCTCCAAATAAGAATTTTCGGCTGACCGGAAGGACGGAATATGACAGATCTCACCCCGCGCGAAATTGTGTCCGAACTGGACCGGTTCATTATCGGCCAAAGCGATGCCAAACGCGCAGTTGCCGTGGCGCTGCGTAACCGCTGGCGTCGCAAGCAGCTGGATGATGATCTGCGTGACGAGGTCTATCCCAAGAACATCCTAATGATCGGCCCCACTGGCGTTGGCAAAACCGAGATCTCGCGACGGTTGGCTAAACTAGCGCGTGCGCCCTTCATCAAGGTTGAGGCCACCAAGTTCACCGAGGTGGGCTATGTTGGTCGCGATGTTGAGCAGATCATCCGCGATCTGGCTGACGCAGCTATTCTCCAAACTCGCGAGTTGATGCGCGATGACGTCAAGGCCAAGGCGCATCAGGCTGCCGAAGACCGCGTGCTTTCTGCCCTTGTTGGTGAAGAGGCCCGCGACGCAACCCGCGAGATGTTTCGTAAGAAACTGAAGTCGGGTGAGCTGGATGACACCGAGATCGAACTGGACCTAGCTGATACATCTAACCCGATGGGATCATTTGAAATTCCAGGTCAACCGGGTTCGAACATGGGGATGATGAACCTGGGCGATCTGTTTGGCAAAGCAATGGGCGGGCGCAGCGTACGCCGCAAAATGACCGTCTCGGAAAGCTATGACCTTCTGATCGGCGAGGAGGCGGACAAGCTGTTGGATGACGAAACTGTCAGCCGCGCCGCGCTGGACTCGGTTGAGCAAAACGGCATCGTGTTTCTGGACGAAATCGACAAGGTCTGTACACGCTCGGACGCGCGCGGCGGAGATGTCAGTCGTGAAGGCGTGCAGCGCGATCTGCTGCCCTTGATCGAGGGTACCACCGTGTCCACCAAACACGGGCCGATCAAAACCGACCACATCCTGTTCATTGCTTCGGGTGCCTTTCACATCGCCAAACCCTCGGATCTGCTGCCAGAACTGCAGGGCCGCCTGCCAATTCGGGTTGAATTGCGGGCGCTGACCGAAGAAGATTTTGTCCGCATCCTGACCGAAACCGACAATGCCCTGACCCTGCAGTACACTGCGCTGATGGGCACTGAAGAGGTCACTGTCAGTTTTACCGAAGATGGCATTGCAGCGCTGGCCAAGATCGCCGCCGAAGTTAACCAGTCGGTCGAGAACATCGGCGCACGGCGGCTGTATACAGTGATGGAGCGGGTGTTCGAGGAACTATCCTTTAACGCGCCAGATCGCGGTGGGGATGAGGTCACCATCAATGCAGAGTTTGTCGAGAAAAACCTGGGCACATTGACCCGATCCACTGATATCAGCCGTTATATGCTGTAGCTAGCGCCTCTTGTGCGGTGCCACTGGACATTGTCCTTGGCATCGCTAGCTTGTCGCGGATGAACAATGACAGACATTTAGTACCAGTAATTTTTCGAGCGGTATTGGTGCTTGCGGTAATCGGTTTGGCCGCCTGCACTGACCGCTCGTACACTCCGGTAACGCCCGAAGCGCTGCAGGTTGGCACGCCCAAAACCATTTTTGCTGCTACTGTCCGCGAACGTGGACCAGATGACAGTTTCGGATCTGGCAGATCGGACAGCTACAGCCTGCTGGAACTGACTGTATCGATCCCTCCCAATCACCAACCGGGGCAGCTGGATTTTGCCTATGCCAAGCCGGACCCACACACGCAGTTCACCATGGCTGGGCGCCGGGTGTTCGACGATCCGGCGGATTTCAGGACACGGCTAAAAGCGGAAATTGACCACCTGCCCCGTGATCAGCGTGAGGTTACCGTGTTTGTGCATGGGTTCAATTCCACCCAAGCTGAAACTACTTTTCGCGCTGCGCAACTTGCACAGGATATCCAACTGCCGGGCGCCATGATGATATTTTCTTGGCCCAGCAAGGGTAATCCGTTGGGTTATGCTTATGACGAAGACAGCGTGTTGTTTGCCCGCGACGGGCTAGAGAAAATGTTGCGACAAATCCGGTCTGCAGGAGTTGGGCGCATAGTATTGGTTGCACATTCGATGGGATCTCAACTGGTAATGGAGACCCTGCGACAGATTGAAATACAAACCCCCGGCTGGTCGGCGGCCAATCTGAATGGCGTTGTGCTTATGTCCCCAGATCTGGATGTTGATGTGTTCAAAAGCCAGATGAGCCGTATCAAAGACGTTCCGCAGCCGTTTATCGTTTTTGTGTCCAGCAAGGATAAGCTTTTAAGTATTTCCAGCCGCTTACGTGGTACCCACAGCAGCGAAAGGCTAGGCAACCTATCTTCTCTGGATGCAGTGAATGGGTTGCCGATCAACATCGTAGACACCACTGCTTTCTCTGACGACGCCGTTTCATCTCACCTTGTGGTGGGAACTTCGCCTGCGCTGATTGCGATGCTGAATTCTGCCCGGCAAACCGCGAATGCCTTTGGCCGTGACAAAGTCTTGCTCGACAATCTACTGCCCGGAAAAGTGTCCAAAAGCGATGGTACGACACAAATTGACCTTCACAATGCCGGTGCAGAAAACAGATAAATCAGGTTTACCGGGTTCGGCGCAGATAGACATAATAGGCACCAGTGCCGCCGTGGCTGATGTGGGCCGGTGTAATTTGCAGAACCGCCTGCGCCAGCGGCGACAGTGCTAGCCATTGCGGGACCTGATGCCGCAGCACCCCGCGTGGCGTTGGAATCGGACCGGGTTCGTCACGATCCTTGCCCTTGCCGGTCACCACCAGCACCAATCGCTTGCCCGAGGCCTGCGCTGATAGAATGAAGCGAGTTAACGCGGGATGGGCCGAATCGACCCGCATACCGTGCAGATCCAGCTTGCCCTCTGGCCTCAACTTGCCGCGCTTCATGCGGGTAAAGGCCTTTTTGTCCATCTGAACGGGTGCGCCGAACAACCTATCGGTGACGGTCGGCTTTAGGTCATGTTTGAACGGCTTTTGCCGGGCATAACTGCCAAATTCAAAACCTTCAATACGCGGGATTGGCTGTTTCGTCGGTTTTGGTTTCGGCAACGGTAGCGGCGGCACCGAGCTATGAGCACCCGGATGCAGACGCTCGGCCTTTTTCACGACCTCTTGCCAGAGGTCGATCTCGTCTGCCGTCAATTTCCGCCGTGTCATTAGATATCTTCCGGTAGCAGCGCATAGGCCCGTTGGATTGGCAGCAGCACAACCATCCGCCCCGGATCACGCAGCCGTCCGGCCGCCTGGCCTGCTGCATCCCCGGTGCCATAAAAGATATCTGCCCGCTGCGCGCCCTTGATAGCCGAGCCAGTGTCCTGCGCAACCATCAGACGGCGCATTTTTCCAGCACCGTCCTTTTCCAACCAAACTGGCGCGCCCAGTGGTGTGTATTTGGGGTCGACCGCCAGACTGCGCAGAGCGGTAACGGATCTGTTCATCGCCCCTAAAGGCCCCGCCGAGGACGCAATTTTGCGTATTTCACGAAAAAACACATAAGATGGATTGTGCATCAGCAATTCCCGGCCATCTGATGGGTTACGACGAACCCAGTTCTTAATCACCTGAGCGCTAACCTGATGCGCGTTATAGATGCCACGTCTGACAAGTTCCTGGCCGACTGAGCGATAATTGTGGCCATTGGCACCACCATACCCAATTCGAATAGACGAGCCATCTGGCAGTCGAACACGGCCAGATCCCTGAATTTGCAGAAAAAACAGCTCTACTGGATCATCAACCCAGGCTATTTCCAGGCCCCTGCCCTCCATCACGCCACTTGTCAGGATGTCGCGCCGTGGCAACCATTGACCAGGATTGCGGGCCTCGGGCGGCATTTTGTAAATCGGATACCGGTATCGCGTACTGCGATAGCGTGAGCCATCAAGTTCGGGTTCAAAATATCCGGTAAACAGCGCTGCTTGCCCGTCTTCGATCAAAACAGGACGAAAAAGCAGCTCAAAAAAAGAACGGGCAGATTCAGGTTTCTGCTGCAGCGCCACTGCGCATAGCGACCGCCAATCCGGATCCTTCAGATCTTTGCAGGTTCCCAAAAACGCCTGCAAAGCCGCAGCATGATCGTCTTTTTCCCAGCCATCAAGCTGGGAAAAATTCAACAGACTATAGCTGGTTTCAGATTTCGCTCCGGCTGCAGTCATGGCGACCCCTATCAGACAGGCAGCGCCAAGGGCCTGCCGAAGCGCGCCAATCATGCGTCAGTGGCGACCAGATGCCAATTCGGATCATCGGTGCCCATGTTGCGTGCAAAGGTCCAAGTGTCCTTTTGACGTTTAACCTTTTTGGGGTCACCTTCGACGATATCTCCGCCACGATCCCGCACCACCGAGGTCAACTCGGCAATAAAGCGCATCGTGACTTCAGCCCGTTGTTCGGCCTCGTCAAATTGCGCATCAACCACAGTGGTTTCGCTGACCCCGATGAACTCAGCCTCAATGGACAGCCCCTGATCTTCACGCTGGGCCACCGCATCCACAAAGCTGTCAAAAATCTCCTCAGACATGAACGGCTGGATGCTATCCAACTCACCCCGTTCGAATCCCATCAGGATCATTTCATAGGCACCACGTGAGCCTTGAACAAATTCGCTAACCGAAAACGACGGTTCCACGCGTTTCATAGCACTCAGCGCCTTGGCCTGTTTGCTGTCTTCGTCCACGTGATCAGTGATGTCGAGATCTGGGCCCCCTTCGATCACTTCAAAGCCGGCCCTATCCGCGCGCCCGTTTGATTTTGGAAGTGGTGGCTTTTCAAAACCTTCGCGGGTGCCTAGCACGTTTTTCAGACGCAGAATCAAAAAGACGGCAATACCGGCTAAAACCAAAAGTTGGATCACGGGAGACTCCATTTGGACCTCATATTAAAGACTAGGCTTTGTAACCAAAGCACACAGCACTTATGTAGGTGACGGGCGGGATCAAGTCCACCGTCCCGCTAATGTGACAAGGAAACCGTTCATGTACCTGCTTCTGGCCTTTCTTTTAGTGCCAATCATCGAAATTGCCCTGTTTATTCAGGTTGGTGGGATCATTGGTCTGTGGCCAACGCTGGCTATTGTCGTTTTGACCGCGGTTCTGGGAACCTGGCTGGTCAAAACCCAAGGGCGCATGGCCTTGGGTCAGTTGCAAAACTCGTTTCAGCAACTTGATGACCCAACCGAGCCACTGGCCCATGGTGCAATGATCCTTGTGGCCGGCGCTTTGTTGCTGACACCAGGTTTTTTCACTGATGCCATTGGTTTTTCTCTGTTGATGCCGCCAGTGCGCGTTGCCGTTTTTCGCTTTTTAAGCGCCCGGATCACAATGACTCAGTTCAAAATGGGGTCTGGCACTATGCAATCACGCAGCTATCCCGGTGGTCAGGGTGATGTCATCGACGGGGACTACGAGGAAGTTTCCACAAAGAAACCAACGCGCAGCCCATCTGGTTGGGTCGAAGGTCCTGATCAACATTAACCTGACCCGTTGAGGTGTAGTTGCCAAGCTGATATGCACGGCCCAAATAATATTTCAGGAGTAGTTCCATGGCCGAAAACGGCGCAATCGAAGGCGCACAGCCGCAAGTCCAGATGAATGTTCTGGGTCAGTTCATTCGCGACATGTCGTTTGAGAATGTAATGGCACAGAAAGGCACCGGCAGCGACGCGCAGCCGGATGTCAGCGTTCAAGTGAACCTAGATGCCAAAAAGCGTAGCACTGAAAACCAGTATGAAGTTGTGACCAAGCTGGTCATCGAATCCAAGGTCAAAGACTCTGGCGACGTGCTGTTTGTCTTTGAATTAGAGTATGTTGGCATTTTCAACATCGCTGGCGTACCAGAGGAACAGCTACACCCGTTCCTACTGATCGAATGCCCGCGCATGTTGTTCCCATTCCTTCGCCGCATCGTTTCAGATGTGACCCGTGACGGTGGCTTCCCGCCGCTGAACCTGGATAACATTGATTTTGTAGCTATTTATCGTAACGAACTGGCGCGCCGTCAGGCCGAAACTACTGCTGAGCAACCAACGCAGTAGGCACCAGAGACTTCCGCATTCTGAAAAACGCCGCTGATCCGTCAGCGGCGTTTTTTATGGTCTCAAGCTTTCCACAATGCGCCATCGCCCATTTTCTCGACAAAGACGTCATGCGCCGATTGTTCATCCGCTGTCAGCCGTGTCTTTAATGGTGTGGTCCGTGCTGTGGCTCGCCAGTTGTCATCAGTCACACCAGATCCGGCGGATTTTGTTGTTGCCAAACCAAAATCGGGCTGCCGACCACCGATCAGCTCCAGGTAAACTTCGGCCAAGATTTCGGAGTCGAGTAACGCGCCGTGCAGGGCGCGGTTGGAATTATCAATATGGAAACGGCGGCACAGTGCATCTAGCGTTGCCGGAGATCCCGGAAACCGTTTTCGCGCAATTGCTAGTGTATCCAGCGCCTGCTCCATCGGTAGTTCAGGCAGCCCCATCCAGCGTAGCTCGGCATTCAGGAACTTCATGTCAAAGCTGGCGTTGTGGATCACCATGGTGGAATCGCGAACGAAATCCAGAAATCCTTGCCCTACTTTGGCAAATACCGGCTTGTCCTTAAGCAACACCGCTCCGGGTTCTGGTTTTTGTGGCGGTTCCAACAAATCCGGGCCGATTCCGTGCACGCCAAAGGCCTCAATCGGCATTGATCGTTCCGGATTTATATACACGTGGTATGTTTCACCCGTCGGCATGTGGTTCAGCAATTCAACGGCACCAATTTCGACAATCCGGTCACCAGAAAATGGATCAAACCCTGTGGTTTCTGTATCCAACACGATCTCACGCATTTGCTGTCTTCTCCCGGATATCGGCAAGGATGTTATTCACCTGTTCACGTGCATGATCCACCGTGTCAGTGACGATCACGTAATCGGATCGGGATGTTTTCTCTTCAATCGGCATTTGCTTGTTCCGGATATGCTCGAACTGCTCGACCGTCATAGTACCGCGGTCCATCACCCGCGTTTTCTGGCTTTCTGCATCTATCATCACACAAGCCACGGCATCCATTTCGGTGTTACCGCCTGTCTCAAACAGCAGCGGGATATCAAACACAAGTATATCTGAAACGGCAGTCCTGCGAAACTCTTCACGATCCTGCGCCACCAGCGGGTGTACGATGGTCTCAATTTGTCGCAACACCTTGGGGTCCTTGGAAATAATATCTTTCAGAACAACTCGGCTGACCTGCCCATCCTGAATAGCATTTGGAAAAACATCCTGCATCGCAGCTACAGCTGACCCACCTTTCCCATACAGTCGATGTACCGCAGCATCAGCGTCCCAAACTGCACATCCAGCCGCTGCAAACAATTCAGCCGTGGTGCTTTTTCCCATCCCAATCGATCCTGTTAGCCCCAGGTTAAAAGTCATCTGAGAGCTGCAGCGCGGGTGGCATTGTCGACCTCAGGACGCTGGCCAAACCAGCGTTCAAAGCCTGGCACCGCCTGATGCAGCAGCATTCCAAGACCATCCACCGTGGTGCAGCCAATTTCCTCGGCATATTGCAGCAATTCCGTCTTCAACGGCGCATAAATTAGATCAGATACCACTGCATCAGACCGTAATCCGTCCAAAGGCACCCGCAGTCGTGGTTTTCCGACCATTCCCAATGCGGTCGTATTGACCAACAGGGCTGCTTCCTCGATCACATTTCCGGCTTGAACCCATTCAAGCACCCGAATACGGGCACCAAATTCTTGCCGCAACTGATCGGCGCGGTTCCGGGTGCGGTTGGACAAGATTAATTCAGGCACGCCTGCCTCTAACAGCGAGGCAACAACTGCCCTGCACGCCCCCCCAGCCCCCAGAACCACCGCTGGACCAGATTTAGGATCCCAGTTTGGCGCAGCCTGATGAAGATTGGTGATAAATCCATAGCCGTCGGTGTTATCTGCCAGAATAGTACCGTCCTTGCGAAAAATCAGCGTATTGGCGGCGCCGATCAGAGTGGCCCGATCCGTGACCTGATCCGCGATCTTCATCACTACCTCTTTATGCGGGATCGTCACATTGGCACCAACAAAGCCCATCTTGGGCATCGAGCGGATCACCTCTTCCAAGTCACCTGCTTCCACATGCATCGGAACATAGTGTCCAGCAATCCCGTAAGCGTTTAGCCAGTGTCGTTGCAGCTGAGGTGACTTTGAATGGGCCACCGGACAGCCGATTACTGCCGCCAACGGAATTATTGCGTCACTCATTGCTCGATCATCCCCTGCAGTGCCAAATAGTTAATCAGTTCCATCAGGGGTAATCCCAAAACGTTAAAGTAGTCGCCGTCAATGGTTGAGAACAAACGAACGCCCTCTTCTTCCAGTTTATACGCGCCGACCGCGTGTTGGATACTGTCCCAATTGCGCTCCACATATCCATGTAAGTAGGCGTCTGAACTGCCCCGCATCAGCAACCGTACCTGTCCCACGTGGCGCCAAATCGGCTCACCATCGCGGCAGATCACCGCTGCAGACAATAACATATGACGCTTGCCACGCATCGCGGACAATTGTTCCAGCGCTTGATCCGTACTTACTGGCTTGGACAACAGGTTACCCTCAAAATCCAACACCCGATCGCAGCCCAAGACTAACGATCCTGGCGATTTAGCACTTACCTTTCTGGCCTTTAGCTCAGCCAAGGCATCTGCAATATCACGTGGTGGCGCGCCTTCTCCCAATAGGGAAGCCTTAACAGCCTGCTCATCCAC
>Ga0105355_10003075_pt1 | contig 14779 bp, 13 predicted proteins | sample GOMGulsemesocosm_2_FD_83508 | JGI IMG/M metagenome (GOLD analysis project Ga0105355, IMG submission 83508) | Methane-oxidizing microbial communities from mesocosms in the Gulf of Mexico - GOM9C Gulf of Mexico | ecosystem: Environmental > Aquatic > Marine > Cold seeps | place: Gulf of Mexico... | reverse complement strand
GTGCCATGCAAGAAGAGCAATGTGAGTTTGATGAAGGCTGTTGGCGTTTGTCGGTATTATTAGCTTCATTAAAAACCATAGATAGCGGGCAAGTTGAAGAAAGCTTTACCGCTATATTTGCCTTGTATAACGAAATAAAAACTTTTGCTATTTTGAAAGACCGTAAAAAACTAGCTAAAAAAGAACGTATGCAGCAAGACTTCAAACGTATGAAAGCAGAAGCTGACTTACATAATGATGTGGTAGCTGACCTTAAGTCATTGAATCAATACGCACGTGATAATATTCAACGTTTAACAGTATAGTTCATTTACTTTCTAGTCTGTTTTCATAAGGTGCTTGCTTATTGCGCTTGATCAATGTCCATTTTTTTTTCAGGGGTATAATAAACCTGTCACTAAAATAAACGGTCATTAAGCATGCAAGTAAGTCAATTTTTCGATAATACATTACTCAATAAATACAATACTAGTGGCCCTCGATATACATCATATCCTACGGCATTAGAATTTCATGATGATTTTAGCCATCAGGATTTTATTCAAGCGATAGATGACTCTAAAAATCGTGAATTGTCTTTGTATGTGCATATTCCTTTTTGTCATACGCTTTGTTATTACTGTGGTTGCAATAAGGTCATTACTCGTCATCGTAGTAAAGCTGATACCTACCTTGAATACTTGGCTAAAGAAATTGCCTTGCAAGCGCCTTTATTCACTGAATATAGTGTTAAACAATTGCATTGGGGTGGTGGTACGCCAAGCTTTTTGACCCATGAGCAAATTACACAATTAGTTTCGTTGCTTAAGGAGAAGTTTAACTTCTCTGATGAAATCGAAATGAGTATTGAAATAGATCCTAGAGAAATTGAAATGGATCTGGCAGAACATTTATTTTCATTAGGGTTTAATCGTTTAAGTCTCGGTGTGCAAGATCTCGACCTTAAAGTACAACAAGCGATTAATCGCGTGCAATCCACTGAGTTTATTGGTGACTTTATTGCCCATGCTAAAGCTGTTGGATTTAAGTCGATCAATATAGACCTCATTTACGGTTTACCGCATCAAACGTTAGAAAACTTCCATAAAACACTAGTTAAAGCACATGAATGGGATGTTGAACGTATTTCTTTATTTAGTTATGCCCATATTCCAAGTCGTTTTGCCGCACAGCGTAAGTTACGCGATGAATGGCTGCCAAATACTCAAGAAAAATTTGCATTAATGAAGCTTGCTATAGAAACCTTATGTGACTTTGGTTATGACTTTATCGGAATGGATCACTTTGCTAAGCCAAATGATGAACTTTCTGTTGCACAAAATGATGGAACCTTACATCGTAATTTTCAAGGTTATACCACTAAAGGTGGCTGTGATTTATTAGGTTTAGGCGTTTCATCTATTAGCTCTATAGGCAATAGTTTCAGTCAAAATATCAAAGACTTAAAAGAGTACTATCAGGCGATTACTGAACGACAACATGCTCAAATCAAAGGAGTAAGCCTATCTCAAGATGACATTATTCGTGGTGACGTAATTCGTGAATTAATGTGTAATTTGTATTTAGATAAGCAGATGATTAGCGATAAATTTAATATTAACTTTAATGAATATTTCGCAGAAGATTTACCCTTGTTGAAGACTTTCATCGATGATGGTTTGGTTGAAGATAATGAAAAATCTATTAAGGTAGAGCAAAAAGCAAGATTGTTGATTCGTATTATCTGTATGAGCTTTGATGCATATATGAAGAAACATATTAATCAGCAACGTTTTTCTCGGGTAATTTAGTTTATTTTAGAGAGTCGTTATATTAAAGGGCGAAACATAGATAATTTTTGTGTTTGCCCTTTTTATTATATATTTATCCAGAATTATTATCTAAATAACCCCATATTTCTATCGGTAATGGCCTCTCGCCAACCGCCAAGCCATTGAGATTTAGCTTCTATATTTTCGTATGGGCACTTTTCTTTTGCTTTACCACCAAGCCCAGCTTGATAACCATTTGAATGCGCTCTTCCTAATTTATCTCTTTTTTGTGTTTTCATTTTACACACCTCATAAACACCTCGTAATCATTTGAAATTATTAATAAATCATTATTACTTAATACTACTTAGTGGTTGGCTACGCTTTTAACATTAGCAAAATACTGCAAGAATATTCGGTAAAAGTTAGCGTAATCGACAGCTCATTTAAGAGGATTTATATTGATGATGCAAGTAAAAAAAAGGTCCATTTGATAGTTTAAATATTTTAATTATTTGTCTAAAAAACACGCTGTAAATTGTTGCGACTTTTTGCCTTTTCAAAACAACTTGTTAGCAATGTGTTACGATGAGAATAGCTTAATTGATATTATTTCGAGTTATAAATAGTCAATTTTATAGTGAAAATTACTCTAATGGGATTGCTTTTACCAAATAGATTATTTTCTCTAGTTTTTTAAAAGCGGCTCGAGCATGCTTTCAAGTCCATTCAATTTTACTTCATACATCAAGGCGAGTTGCTGACCTAGTTTTCCCTCAGGAAAGCCTTTGCCATGAAACCATACCAAATAGGGCTCAGGTAACTGTAACAACTTTCGTCCTGCGTATTTTCCAAAAGGCATGGTCTGATTTATCGCTTCAATAAGCGCTTGTTGATCGGGTAACAATTTTCTCTCCTACGGAATTTAATTATGTACTGTCATATTTCTACTACGTAACTGTCACAAATTATTCATTTATCTTAATTATACTGCGCTTACTAAAGCGACTGATTTAATCAATGAGTTACACTGAAAATTACCAATTGTTAAGGAAAAACATGTCTATTATTAGAAAGCGTAGTGCCGCCCATAAAGCGCATTTACCCAGTAATGTTCGAGATAATCAGTACATTTTGGCTGAATTCTCTCTAACGGATACGTTAATTGCAAATTTATCTGACAAAAACGCAGTTGATAAAGCTCAGCCATATTATGATTTTTATCAAAAGTTATCGAATGTGTTTTTTAATTTAACCGAAGAGTATGAATTGAGAAACTGTCAGTTCATTGCTAATGATAAATTAACCCGCGTACGTTTTAATCAAGAAATGCATCAGTGGCAAACTAATCAGCAAATTCTATTTTATTATAATCCTCAAAAGCATCAGTTAAAAAAATCTTTTTTCGACGGCAGTAAAAGAGCGAAGAAAATAAGTTTACTATTTCTCGCTACAGGTGACGATATAAGAATAAATGCTGCGCACTTTCACGGTAAAATAAGCCAAATTATTGTTAAGTTTTGTGCCCAGGTCCACTTAGATAAAGCCGATATTCGTTTGAGAGATCACCAACACTTAACGTATGATTTATTTGCCAAACAAAAAGGTTGTTTAACAACACAAACACATAAATTACGCCAAATAGATAAACGATATGCTAGTCAGAGTGTTGAATTACCCGTGCATCATAGTGCAATGAATTATGCGATAGTGAATTTAAATATTAGTAATGATATTTTAAAGCTAGTTGAAATAGATGCAAAGTCAAAAGATCTTTATAACCCTCTTTACACCTATCTTACGGATGTATTTACCATGGCTGCGAAACGTTATAATTTGAATAATGGTGCGTTGATAGCCAATGGTTTAGTGCCGATTGTTCGTTATAGTATTCATGAAATTGTTTCGCGTATTGGTGAATTGCAGATGTTAGGGTACAACCCAGAACAAAACCCATGCGGTATTATTAGTAAGTGGGACGCTTCAACGCTTAACGACAATATTCAGCTTGTTTTTGTTGCCACACCTGAGAATGTCAGCGAATATGGTTTTGGTCGTTTTTTAAATCAAATAGAACAAGCAATGCAATTGATGGCAACAGAGTTAGAGCTCACACCAAGTAAAGATGAGTTAATGCTGCGTTTTCACCAACATATTGCCTATAATTTTTAACTTATGTGTTGAACTAGGTTAAGTTGTTTGTGGCTTTTTTTGTAACTTTCGTTGTAAGGTTCGTCGATGCATGGATAGCTGTCTTGCTGTGGCTGATATATTACCTTGGTTAGCTTTAAGCACTTGCTGAATATGTTGCCACTCTACTTGTTCGGCAGACAGGGTTTGTTCATTTTGCTTATCCAGCTTAACTTCTGCCGCTTTACTGTTATTTAATGCTGCCAACAAGGTTTGGCTATCTAGGGGTTTAGCTAAATAATCATCAGCCCCTAGCTTGATAGCGTCTACTGCGGTAGCAATACTAGCAAACCCTGTAAGCAGTATAATCCGGCTTTGTGGTCGCAACTTACGTAATGGTGTAATGATGCTTAAGGTGGTCTCTTGCGCTAATTTCATATCAAGTAAGATATAATCAGGCAAATGACGATGGCAAGCCAGTAAAGCATCATTATTATTATCAACATGAACGCAGTCAAAACCATGTTTACTTAGGCGTCGCTGCAGTGTGTTAGCAAAAACTTCATCATCTTCTACTAATAATAATTTCACTATGTTAGCCTTTTTTCTGATGGGTCTATCGCTGTTAATATGGGCATACTTAAGGTGACTAATGCACCACCTTCTTTATGGTTTGTTAAGGCTAGTTTACCACCAAGCCTTTCTAGACTAGCGTGACTCAAAAACACAGCCATGCCTAAACCTTGATCGCTAGTTACCGGTTTAACGCCAAGCTCTGTTAGTTTTTTCAAGGTAAAACCCTTGCCATAATCACGAATAATAAGCTGCCAATTATGATCAACTTGCTGACTAGTAATTTCTAATACCTGACTGTTGTTGGCCTTGCTTGCTCTTACTGCGTTATTAATTAAGTTCAAAATTGCAGGTAATAAAGCACCGTCTGCCATAATACTCACTTTAGCTAACTTGGTATCATCCGGCAGCTTGTTTATCACTTTCAGTTTTATATCAGGGTGATTAACATTAATACTTTCATTTATATCACATAGTAACTGTTGAGATGTTATCGAGGTAATACTCTGTTCTTTAATTGAAAAAACCATGGCTCTAAAATCAGCTAAGCTTGTGCGACAGCGATTAAGTTGATTTTGCATTTCTTTAACAATATTGTTATCAGGTAAATCTTCACTTAGCTCTTCAGCAAGCAGTTGCACTGTCGCTATAGGTGTAGCTAACTGATGAGTTACTTGTGCTGAAGCAACGCCAAGGGCAGTAATTTGTTCTTGTTTGAGTAAATTTTCTCGATATTTGGCAATTGCTTCTTGTTGTTTGTTAATGCTGCGTGCCATTTTACCAACGACTAAAGCAACCACTAAAGTTGAAAATAAAAAGTTAATACCCATAGCAATAAAATGACCCTGCATATTGCCGTGCATAACACTCATAGGTAAAAGCCAGAGTAAAATGCTATAGGAACTGATAGCTAAAAAGGCGACTAAACTAAGTAAAATAGCAGGTAGGGTTACGGCGGCAATGGCAATCGGGATCAAGAGTAAAGAAACAAAAGCATTTGTAGCGCCACCACTAAAAAAGAGCAATAAAGATAAAAAGATAATATCGGCACATATTTGTAAGAGTATTGAGTGCTGACTGCTCTTTTGATTAATGCTCTGGGTGTGTTTGTAAAAACTGAAGCTGGCAAAAGTAAATATCAACTCGAACACAATTACACTAAATAATGGTGTCCAAGGTAATTGATATTGCAGCGCAAAATTAACGAAGAGTATCAATAATAGTTGAATAACTATCGCAACGCTACGTAGTACGATAATGGCATGCACTTGACTAGTGATTTTTAAAAAATGTGGCATAAACTTTTGCTTTTAACAGTCTATTGTATAATGCTAATAATTATTAAAAATATAATACCTGATTTGTCGGCTAAAATGCTGAGCTAAATCATAAATATTATATAAACTCTGACTAAGGTGAAGGTAAATAACGCTTATGAACTCAATACAAAAACATCAAGTTGCTACATTAGCTGGGGGGTGCTTTTGGTGTATAGAAGGAGCCTTCAATAGCATTAAAGGCATTGTCAAAGCAACCTCTGGTTATATGGGCGGCATAATAGAGTCGCCAAGTTATGAGCAGGTGTGCTCTGGTGATACCGGTCATGCAGAAGTGGTCCAATTGCACTTTGATACCGATATTATTAGTTATAAAGAAATTTTAGAAATATTTTTCAGTATTCATAATCCAACGCAGTTAAATAGGCAAGGCAATGATACCGGTAGCCAATACCGATCTGAAATTTTTACTCACAATCATGCGCAAGAAGAGGTTGCAGAGCAAATTATTGCTGAAATCATTCAAGAGAAAACTTTTGATGATGATATCGTCACTCAAATAAGTCCAGCAGTCACGTTTTATTCTGGTGAAGACTACCATCAAGCTTATTTCAAAAATAACCCTGAAAATCAATATTGTCAGGCAGTTGTTTCGCCTAAATTGGCTAAGTTTAGAAAAACCTTCGTAGAGAAGTTAAAGTAATAAAATTAAGATTTATTACCTAAGATAACCGTTCAAAAAACAATCGCTGCACTATACTTATTGAAGAGATTCAGTGTTGTTTTTTGATTGTTTATTTTAGGTGGTCACTTATGCATACAAAAAAAATTATTTTGTTAATCGTTGTTGCGTTAGTCCTTGTTGTCCTTTTTTACCCGACAGAATACCCCTATCAATTCAGGCAAGTTAATAAATTAGCTATTGCCGAAGATAATTACTTATTGCCTATTTACCCTCATATAAAAGAAATAACAAGACCAGAAGAAACTTATCACTTCCCAATTAAACTCGGTGAAGTTGGTCCCAGCAATTCACTTTATTCAGGGCCCAAGCAATATCCCTTTTACTGTATGACACTTGATTCAAAAGTAGGTCAGCCTCTGGTAGATAATCAGCAAGGTTTTGGTGTGCCAGTTTATCAGAACGTTGAGGCACAGGATAAAATTATTGGTTATTCAAAAGATTGTTTAATAAAAACGCAATTGCAATTTTTTTACCTTAATCAAAAAGATAATTTAGTGATGTTATCCACAGAGAAGTTTAGCCATTTAACCAGCTTAATTGATGCTAAAAAACCATTACAATTATTTAGAGTGGAGATGGGCAGCATTAATCGCTTTATATATTCTATCGCAATGGCAATTACGCCCCAAGAGCTGGGTTCACGTACAAGCAGTAGTTTGTGGAATAAAAAACTCATCTATCAATTTAATGGCGGATCTGGCATAGGATTTCGCCAAGGACGGCACAAAGCAGTAAAAACAGTTAGTCGACGTTTAGCGCAAGTGCAAGAAGGTTACGCCATTATTAGCTCTAGTGGTAATCGTACTAGTTATACTTATAACATGTTGTTGGCGGAAGATACTGCTAGACGAGTGAAAATGAACTTTGTTAGCCTATTTGGTGAACCATTATATACCGTGGGTATTGGTGGTTCTGGCGGAGGTTTGGCACAATATTTAATTGCTCAAAACAGTACCGGGATTTTAGATGGTTTGATCCCGCAATACTCTTACCCTGATATGCTGAGTCAGACAATTTATACCTTGGATTGTGACTTATTGAATAATTATTTCACTTTTAGAGCCAAAGACAATGATCGTTGGCAGCAATGGGATCAACGCCAGTTGCTTGAAGGCATGAATACCTTGCATGATTTTCCACAAAAAATTTCTTTCTTACAGCCAGTTGCGCAACTTATGGCTGGTATGGTTCCTAGTTTTCCTGAAGGCAATAGTGAGTGTATCAATGGTTATTTCGGTCTCTCAACTTTTATTCATAATCCAAGGCAAGGTTTCCTAAGGCATTTTTTTAGCAATAGTGTCGTTGAGCAGACTAACTGGAATTATTGGGAAGATATGGCATGGCTCTTTGAACGTGATCAACACGGTATGGTGCAAAGTACTTGGGATAATGATGGTGTGCAGTACGGTTTAAGTGCTTTAAAGCAAAATAAAATAACACTCGCTGAATTTGTTCATATCAATAAGAATATTGGTAGTTGGAAAGAGCAACATCAAATGACAGCCGAAAATATTATCACTCCTTTTGGTCGAAAGATGCCTCTTTGGGTTTCCTTGTGGGGCAGTGACAATATCACGGAAATGGTTAACAATAAATTTGCTCCGCGTCGCAGTGCTTCTTTGGATGCAATTGCTGCGGCTTATCGTGGTGGGCAAGTTTTTATTGGTGAAGTCGATTTACCTATTATTGATGTTCGTCATTATTTAGAAGAGAAGTTGGATATGCATCACATATCAGCCTCTTTTAGTTCAAGATTACGTTTAGATAGCGCAAATGGGCATCATAACAATCAAGTTATTTGGGTGGCAAAACGTGATTTTAATCCAACAGTACATGCTTTTGCCCTGATGGATTTATGGTTATTAAAGCGCAAAGAACATCCGGAACTTAGTGCCGGACAGAGTAAACCTGAACAGCTTAAGGATAGCTGCTTTGATGCTTCGGGTCGAGTGATAGCTGAAGGTGAGGGAGTTTGGCATGGTAGCTGGAATAATCAGAGGGAAGGTGCTTGTGCACAGCATTATGCTATTTTTTCAAATAGTAGAATTCAAGCACAAGGGCCATGGCAAGGTAGTGTCTTTAAATGTCATAAAATCTCTTTAACACAAGCCATCAAGCAAGGTCTTTATGCGAGTATTGAGTTAGGTAAATATCTTGATGAATTACAAGAGATATTTTCTGGAGGGGTTTGTGACTATACACAGGGTGACGCCGGTAGACCGAAGGATATTTAGCTGTAGGCCACTTACTAGAAGTAAGCAACGCAGGTATTGAATATTTAAACTACCTTAGAATGAGCTGTTATTTATTTTAATTGGTATTCATATGCTCAATCTCAGCTAAAAACTCAGCATTTTTTATGATGAAATTTACAGTCAGCGATGAGATATATCGGTGACGTACTTTTTTTAAAAACATTAACAAGTGCTTTGCTGACAATGATTTCTTGTGCAACTTGCTTTAAATCAGGCCGATGAGTTTTACTATGTCCATGAGTAAAACAAGTTGCTTATCCAGATCTCAGGTTATTTAATGAAACTGGTATAAGTGAATCTCGTTTATTACGATTAAAATGTAGCCAAACAGTATTTTTAGCTAAACTAAACTCGAGATATTTAGCCTGCGAGTATCCTATTAGGCCCAATAAATTTTGTAAAGGTATAGTGATGCCAGCAGTGGTGTTGTGATTATGTGCTATTTAGTCTAGCAATACTCTGGCATTGTCACCTTGCTCGTAAATAGAGAGGCTTACACTAGATAGTGCTTTAATCTCTTTGAGATTAACGGTAAGGCTTTGGTTACCTCGAGAGATATTTCCATTTAAGCGTTGAACTAATTTTTCCACTTCGACTAATGCAGTGTTGGCTTTAGGAACTCTGTTTTTAATAAAAGAAAACCACTTATCTCCCATGTTCTTAGCTACTTTTTTAATGACTTCGGTATTCGTGATTGTGAACGGTTTATCTAAAGTGCCACCATCACGTAATATGTCATAAATAATATGTCCATTTTTTTTTGCTGCCATCATATTTTTGGTATTTAGCTGCAATTCACCTATATTACCATTCTGCATTTTAAGAAAAAACTTAATATCTTTATAGCCAGCATCGGTAGCGCCGCAATTGAATTTTGCACTTGCTCCTTTACTTGTCCCATAACGATCTTTCATCGCCGTTTGAAAATGTTGCAATGCAGTAAATTCTTGTGATAATGAAATCAATGCTTTAGCGGCTACCATATCTTCCATATTGTCAAAAATTATGGTCATCCGAGCAGCATCTTTTAAATCACCAATATCATAACTTCTCTTACGATTCGTTATTTTATCTAGTGCTCCGTGAAAATCTTTTACACCGAAATAAGCTCCAGGTGGTTGTTTTACTATACCATTACATATAGAAGAAATTTTTATCGCATAGTTTTTAAGTGCTTCTTGAGCTTCGATCGTTTCACAAAACATCATAAATAACTGTTTGCGTTTTAACTGGGTATTGGCTAGTTGACTTCTTGATGCATGGGTGTGTTGACCCGATTGCATCGTACTCTTAGTTTTTTGGTCAAGATAATTATTGATGGAGCCTTGGCCTGTCATTATATCCATAATGGATTGATCTTGTGCTTTGTTTGCATCGTTTGAATATTCGAAAGAAGCTAATTTTTGTTTTAACTGTTGAATTTTTTGCTGATAATCACTAACGTTGACGAGTCTAAAACCTTGAGACATGTGGTTTTGTAGGTTTATCTTGGACATTACAGCAGCACGATTTTTTTTTATTTGCGCTTGTGTTATTTCTACATAATTGTTATTTGAATTGCTGCTCGGCATTAGATAAACCTCAATGTTTCTAGCTTGATTTAATAATTAATCTATTAATGTATTTAGTACTTATTTATATTGTCGCTCCAGTTTAAGTTATACCAAGTTAATTACTCAACTTGGTATAATACGGCTATAGAGCTGCTTAGTTGACTTAATGACTACCAATTGCACTAAGTAAGCTTCAAAAGGTCTAAATATTCAATAATTTCGTGCTTTTAATCGTAATAGCCTGCTATTGCTCAATCAAGCGTCTTGATCTTGAAAATTTATCCTCATTGCTTATTATAAAATGAATGCTGTAACCTTAATTAGTGCAAATGGTATAATATTAATCAGTCATCATTTTTTAGATATTAAAAAACTGAACGAAATGATGAACGACGACTTCTTCTTGAAGCGCGGCGGTTGCTCATACGGCTATGCAATTCGTGGCGTTTAGCGTCTAACCATTCGTCACGCGTTATTGTGTTATCGCCTGAACGGCCTTCTTCTCTTGTACGGTATTGGCAAAACTCTTCAAAAGCTTCAACATCATCCTTAAAGTCTTCAGCCACTAATTCAATCATAATCGCATCATCTAAAAAGCCTAATACAGGAATATGATCGGGTACTAAATCTTCAGGATCACTGAAATAGGCCAAGGCACTTAATACTTCAGAACGTTCTTCTGCTGGCATTTGCCACTCTGCATCTTCTATCATTGCAACAAAGGTTTCTAACTTTTGGATACGCTCACGAACAAATTCAGGCACATTATCTTTAATGTTTTGGCTCAGTTTTTTAGCATTAGCTAAAATCTCATGCTCGCTTAACTGTTCTGCACCAGCTTGAGCTTTACGCATTACTTCACGAAAGTGATCCATATCTGAGTCTTTTAATTCAAATTTGACTTCAAATGCCATGTTAATTCTCCTGTGTTTTATTTCACATATATATACCCGTGCCACTTCAAGATGCAGGTTCAGCAAGTCGAGAAAGGGTTAGCTGCAAGATATTGATTGAAGAGAATAGTAATTCTATTGTCGAAATCAATACAGTAGCAGATGACCCTTTATCGCCTTGCCCGTAGGGAGTGAAGCTAGAAAATCAGTTCAGCGTTGCGATACTTGATAAGGGAATAACCATTATCAGCGTAGCGCGCCTTGCTCTGATATCCTAGCTTAACTCTGAAATTGTATCCTGAAGTGGTACGGGTATAACTTTATCTGTAAGCATAGCTGACTATTATTGATCAGTATGCTTAACCATTATTTTTTATCAGAACTAATTTAGCAGAGTTGAGATTAGACAGCACGCGAATAAAATATATTTTATTAATTAAATTAAAATATTTTGTTAACATAATGCTATGATTTTACTCTATTGTTTGATTTTTATCTTTATAAGTGATTATGGACAAAACAGATTTGGTTGAAAAACCACCTTTACCTATCTCATCTCCTGAATTAGAACGTGAAGTAGATGGTCAATTAGGTGATCAATTAGGTAATGAATTACTAACTACTAAGGAATGTGAAAATTGCCATCAACCTCTTATTGGGCCTTTTTGCGGACAGTGTGGCCAAGAGGCTAGTTCATCATTGAAATATTTTTGGGTAGTCATTTTACATCTACTCGATGATATTTTTAGTTTCGACTCCCGTGCTAGTCGCACACTTTGGCCTTTACTTGTTCGCCCTGCATTTCTTACCAATGAATATTTTTCTGGTCGCAGAGTACATTATGTACCGCCACTGCGTTTATATTTGTTTATCAGTATTGTTTTTTTTATCAGCTTAAAGTTTTTTGTCTCAACAGATAATAATGTTATCAACATTAATGATAAACAAAGCATGGTTACTCAAGTTAAAAAACATATTGAAAAGTTAAAGACAGAAGAAAATGTAATCAAACAGCAATCACCTGAGCGTATTGAAGATATAGCTAATTTGAATGCGGATATTATCAAATTTACCTCATATCTAACTGATTTAAATAGTGACTATAGTCTAGGTAACAATAAAAAAATTATTAAGGTAACTCGGCAGTTGATCGATCTCGAATTTGAGCAAATTGAAGAAAATTTACCTGAAGATAAAAAAGCTCGGTTTGATACGCTTGTTACGACTCTAAAGAAAGCACGCAATGGAGATAGCGATATTGAGGGAGAGCAGAAGATTACTATAGACAATGGCGCTGAAAGCAACATCTCACTTGATTTTCTCTCGGATGAAAAAAATAAAGCACTGAATACTTTTGTCGAAAAGTTAGTTGAAAAAGGAGAAAAAGCCTTTAATTCAGATACTGGTCCCTTAATAGAACAAGTTATCAGTAAACTGCCACAACTTATGTTTATCCTATTACCACTGTTTGCGGTATTACTTAAAGTAATGTTTATTTTCTCTAAGCGATTATATATGGAACATTTAACCGTTGCTTTACATAGTCATAGTTTTATTTTTATTTCTATTTTACTGGTTCAAATACTTGATTTATTGCAAAAACACTTAGCAGTAAGTAGTTCAGGTTTAGCTGAATTTTTAGATATAGTAAGAAGTGGGTTATTGCTGTGGATACCCATTTATTTGTTTTTAATGCAGAAAAAAGTGTACAAGCAAGGCTACTTTTTGACTTTGGTAAAATTCAGCGTTATTGGCACTTTTTATAGCATACTCATTCTTATCACCGGACTAATCGCTGTGGTTTGGGGACTCATGGGGACGTGATTAGTTTCTAGGATTTGTAATTCAAAATCGGTAAGTATTATTTCAGTTGTTATTACTGACCGACTTTGTCTTTATTATACAAGTGCTTATTTGAAGCGCATCGATAAATCAACGGCTTGCACATGTTTTGTCAGTGCGCCACTGGAAATGAAATCAACACCCGCTTTAGCGTATTCACGCAATATTTCGATGGTCATATTACCCGATACTTCTAATTTTGCTTTGCCGCGAGTGGCAATAACGGCTTCTTCAATCATGCTAGGGGTAAAGTTATCTAACATAATGATATCGGCACCTGCGGTTAATGCTTGCTGTAACTCATCAAATGATTCAACTTCAGCTTCAACGGTTTTATCGCTGTGATTAGCTTTGGCTGTTGCCACAGCTTGAGCGATGCCACCACAGGCTGCAATATGGTTTTCTTTAATTAAAAAGGCATCAAATAAACCGATGCGATGGTTTACGCCACCGCCACAAAGCACGGCATATTTTTGTGCGCTGCGCAGACCAGGTAAGGTCTTTCGAGTATCTAATAATTTGGTATTGCTACCGGCTAACTCTTTCACATAATGACTTGTGAGCGTAGCTGTACCTGATAAGGTTTGTAAAAAATTTAAAGCAACACGTTCGCCAGTTAATAAGGTTCGAGCATTACCCTCTAATTCAAAAAGTGTAGTATTTGCGGCAACGGCTTCTCCATCATTGACAAACCACGTAATTTTAGTTGCTTGCTTATGCTTTAATGAAGCATCAAGTTGCGCAAAAACTTCATTGACCCAAGCAACACCACAAACTATGCAATCTTCACGTGTTATTACTGTCGCTACTGCTTGCTCATCTGCAGGAATAAGCATAGCGGTAATGTCGTGATTGGCATCAGCTGCTTCATTGATAGCACCTAAATCTTCTTTTAATGCCCAAGCTACTGTTTGAAAAATATCATTTTTTAGTTCAGTTAACTTTGTCTTCAGCGGTAAGTTAAACATTAAGGTTCCCGTAAAATTAATTGTTTGCCAGTTTGATGGAAATCTAGTTGTTTTAAGGCGCTCATGCCCAACAAAATTTCATCAGCTTTCATGGCTGGATTGATATGTGCAGCAACATTATATAATAAAATATTGCCAATGCTAAGTTGATCTAATTGGGTTTTATAAACGGTTACACTTCCGTTAGCCGTTTGTACTCGATAATTGCCTAGGGTGCTTAAGTTTAGTTTGTCAGCAATATGTGCAGGAATTGATACTTGTGTTGCACCAGTATCAAGTAAAAATGTCACGGGCATATCATTAATGGTACCACGAGCAACATAATGTCCTTGCTTATTTTGTACTAATACAACTTCAGCTTTACCCATATCAGTTAAGCGCATCTCTGGCTGACTATTTGGATTAAATTGCTTATCAAGCGACTCTTGGAAAAAAAACATTAATAAGGCTAGGGCTATTATCCACGCAAGCCAGACAAAAATTTTAGCCATTTTGTTTGTTGAGTCATCTTCAGTCATACTAGGGAACTCTCACCGAATAAAATATATTGGCGTTATTGTATGTTGTCTGACTTAAGCAAGAAAGGGTTAACGATAAAATCTGGTTGGTTAACTGAAGTGGAAAAGTTATCTTCACCACATTTTAGTGCACGCGGACCAGAAGATGAGGTCAGTTTATTGGTGATTCATAATATCTCGTTGCCGGCGGGAAACTTTACCGGTAATTACATTAGAGATTTATTTCTTGGTTGTCTTGATTGCGATGCTGATGAAAGTTTTGCCGATTTGCTCG
>Ga0105355_10003072_pt1 | contig 14795 bp, 18 predicted proteins | sample GOMGulsemesocosm_2_FD_83508 | JGI IMG/M metagenome (GOLD analysis project Ga0105355, IMG submission 83508) | Methane-oxidizing microbial communities from mesocosms in the Gulf of Mexico - GOM9C Gulf of Mexico | ecosystem: Environmental > Aquatic > Marine > Cold seeps | place: Gulf of Mexico... | reverse complement strand
CGTCTTCCTTTGATTCAACAGTTTTTTTTTCTTCTTTTAATTTGACCATGCTATTCTCCCAAATTTGCAAAGCTTGTTTTAATGTTTAAATATTCACGATAACTCCGATTGTTTTTAGTATTTATCTTTAGGTTTGTTTTTATTTATTGCTATTATTTTATAGCATCATTTTTATATTATCTTTTTGGTAAATATTTTAATGGGTTAATCGACTTACCTCGAAAGCGTATTTCAAAATGAAGCATAACTTTGTTGGCCCCCGTGTCTCCCATTGTGGCAATAACATCACCTCTACTAATTTTCTGTTGCTCCTTAACAAGGATACTTTCATTATGGGCATAAGCACTTAGGTAGTCATCGTTATGTTTTATAATGATTAGATTACCGTAGCCCCTAAGAGCACTACCTGCATATACCACTTTACCTTTCGCCGCAGATCTAATTTTTGTACCACGACGACCAGTAATATCAATTCCTTTATTGCCTTGTGCACGATTAGAAAAGTACTCAACAACTTTACCTTTTACTGGCCATTGCCAACGGCTGATTTTTTGTGAAAAATTTTCCGATGGTAAGGGGCTGTTTCGGTATGATTTTCCAGCGCTTACATTTTCACCATACGCCTGCTTTTTTGTAGATGCAAGTGTATTTTCTGCACTATTTTTATTGTTAGCTGTAGAGCTTTTAGTCGGTTTTTTATGCAAGACCTTATCCTCACTTGCTTTCGCCGATTTTTTAATCGGTTGTTTGACTAAAAATAATTTTTGTCCGGGGTAAATTCGATAGGGAGAGGGTATGTTATTTAACTTAGCTATCTTTCTAACATCTGAATTAGCACGCCAAGCGATAGAATAAAGGGTTTCACCTTTGTTTACAGTATATTGCGCCGATTTAATCGCATCTTTGTTACGCTCACCATATATACTTGTACTATGGATATTTGATACTGGCGCAGGGGTATCCCTGCTACTACAAGAAAAAAGATTGATAGCGAGTATAAAGTAAGTAAATGTGCATTTAATTGTACATAAAAACCTCAAAAAACCTCCTTTCAGCTATTCAACTGTTTTGTTTTACCCACAAAACATCAATTTTATACAAACAAAGAGAATAATAATTCACTCTAGCGTAAAGCAAAATAACCAATAGCAATTGCACCAACAATGCCCCAACCTAAGACATCAACCCATTGACGAATCTTCTGTTCCATGGCACTACCGCCCCACTTTATTAATCCCGCAACTAAGAAGAAACGCATGCCACGGCCAATAGCGGAAGCAATAAAAAAAGGTAAAAAAGCCATATGTAAAAAGCCAGCGCTGACCGTAAATAGCTTATATGGAATTGGTGAAAATCCTGCAATAAATACCACCCAAACGCCCCATTCATTAAACCAACCAATTGCAGTATCAAATCGGTCTTGGTAGCCAAAGTCAGTTATAAGTGGTTGAATCCAAGGTTCAAACATTAGATAACCAAGCCAGTAACCTACTGCACCACCTAAGATAGAAGCGATAGTAGTTAATGTCGCAAAATACCAAGCTTTCTGAGGTTTAGCTAACACCATTGGAGCAAGTAATACATCAGGAGGGATAGGGAAAAATATCGACTCTGCAAAGGTGAGCGCAGCTAAAAAACGTGGTGCAAACTGGTGCTCTGCCCACTTTAAAGTCCACTGATAAAGGCTAGAAAAAATTTTCACTACAATAAATCTCCGGGTACTAAGGGTACGAAGCGCACGGCTTCAACTTGCTGTTCATTAAAGGAATCACCCGAGCGGGTGATGATTTTCAAGATTTGAGTTTGTTCTCCAACAGGGATCACTAATCGTCCACCATCAGCTAGTTGTTCTAATAACGCAGGAGGCACACTCGTTGGTGCTGCGGTAACTATAATTGCCTCGAATGGCCCCTTACTTCGCCAGCCCTGCCAGCCATCACCATGCTTCATCGCCACATTATGCAAGTCCATTGCACGTAAGCAGCGTTTTGCTTGCCACTGCAATGCTTTGATTCGCTCAACGGAAAAAACCTTGTCTGTTAGCTGCGCTAGAATAGAGGTTTGATAACCAGAACCTGTACCTATTTCCAATATATTTTTAGGTCTACCATCAGCTAAGAGTAACTCTGACATTTTCGCAACAATATAGGGTTGTGAAATAGTTTGCCCTTGACCAATAGGTAAAGCGGTATTGTCATATGCTTTATGCGCTAAAATTTCAGGCACAAAAATATGTCGAGGAGATTGAGCAATAGCTTGTAAAACTGCAGGGTTACTAATCCCTTCACTGTGCAGCTTTTGCGCTAATAACTCTCCACTGCGCTTTGATTTTCCGCCTATACGACTAGACATCATAAGAATATATCCAATTTAAACTGATAAGCTAAGCTCGCTGAGCCAAGATTTTATATTTTCGATACTACTGTGAGCAGTCATGTCCACTGTCAGTGGTGTGACAGAAGCATAGCCATTGGCAATAGCATGAAAGTCAGTACCCTCACCACCATCTAACTCTTGCCCTAACAAACCATACCAATAAATATCACGCTGCCAAGGGTCTTGCATTTTCTGCATACTTTCAGCTTTATGACGATGACCAAGACGCGTTACTTTTATACCTTTTAGCTCAGCTAAAGGAATATCAGGCACGTTAATATTTAAGATTTGATCTGCTGGTAATGGGTGGGTACGTAATCGCTGAATGACTTTTGCCGTAACTATTGCTGCCGTTTGATAATGCTGTTCACTTTTTCCTGCTAAGGATACCGCAATAGCAGGCATGCCCATATGGCGTCCTTCTGTTGCCGCAGCGACAGTGCCTGAATACAAGGTATCATCGCCTAAATTGGCTCCTTTATTAATTCCAGCAACCACTAAGTCACAATCAGTAAATATCTGACTAAGACCTAAATGAACTGAGTCTGTTGGTGTACCATTAACCGAGGTAAAACCATTGTCTAAATGTTCAGCTCGCAACGGATTAAGCAGTGTTAATGAGTTACTCGCGCCACTACAGTTTCTGTCTGGTGCCACAACGTTTACGTCAAAATACTTAACCAGCTCATCAAAAAGCACTTTGATACCTAGTGCATGTACGCCATCATCATTACTTAGTAATATTTTCATTTATTTATATCAGCCATCTGCAATTAATTACCTATTTTCATTACAGCTTATGCTGCTGGAGAATCTGCGTCTTGGCTTCTTTTATCAATACGAGCCGTCATATCTTGGTAAGTTAATAATTCACGTAATACTGTTGTTGCATAACAACCTGCCGGTAAAAAGAAACTAATTTTCACCGCGTTACTACCCTCTTGACCTGACATTAATTCAATATCGGTGTCACTTATATTTAAACGAATACGGCGACGCTCTTGCTTTAAGCCAAAGCGTGGTAATCCTTGACAAAACTCATCATTTTTTTGAGCCACATCTTGCTCTAAAGTAAGCGGTCCTTCACTCGTCATCAATTGGCCCGCGCCCCACATAGGTGCGGTAATATCAACGTCTTTATCGATAAAACGCTGTTTAATCGTCTCATCTATTTCATCAAGGTGAAAGACGGATTGTGTACCTGCCAACATAAGAACATCACCAACGGCAACTTGATCAAAGCATTGTTGATTTATCCTTTCATTGATAACACCATTAAATATATGTGATCGGGCAGCTGATAAATAAATACCGCGCTTTTTCTTATCTTTTACTTTCTGTCCTGAAAATAAACCTAAAGCACGTTCGATATTACCACCGTCAATGCCAAAGCGTTGTTCACCAAAGTAGTTAGGTACACCTTGCTCAACAATATTCTGCCAACGCTCTGTTAATGCCTTAATGGCAGTTACATCACGTAAAATAAGCTCAAAACAATTACCTGTAAATGTACCTGTGCGTAATTTTTTATTATGTCGATTGAAACTCAGTACTTCGACACCTTCAATAACCAAGTCATCTAAGTTATATTCTTGTTTGCCTGGCACATGCACACCAAACCATTGCTCAGTAACAGCAAAACGATCCTTTAAACCGGCATAGGAAACCAACTGTTCCTTAACGTTGAAATACTTAGCAAGTTCTCGTGCAACAAAGATAGTGTTAGCACCTGTTTTTCGAATGTGTACAAATAAATGCTCTCCTTCGCCGCACGGTACAAAAGGCAATTGTTCAAACACTTTAAAATCACTTATCTGGCTACGTAAAATACCCGTCGATTCTGGTTTACCGTGTAAGTAAGCATTTTCTGTTAACATTATATAATTCTTCTTTTTGATTTGGTTTTACTAAGCTTCATGTTTTATTTCTATCGCATTTTATCCGACCGGATAAGCTAGATACTCTTCGCGTCTTGGTTGTTCACTTGCAATAAGTAAAACAACGGCATGCACTGAAATCCCTTCTTTACGGCCGGTATAACCCAGTTTTTCAGTGGTAGTCGCTTTAACATTAACATGGTCAATTGTTGTTTGTAGGTCTTCACTTAAACAAGTGCGCATAGCTAATAAGTGCGGCGCCATTTTAGGGGCTTGTGCGATAATGGTAATATCGGCATTACCCAGTTCAAGCCCTCTTTCAGTCATTAAAGACACCACATGACGAAGCAAAATTCGGCTAGAAATATTTTCATATTGACCATCAGTGTCAGGAAAGTGATTACCAATATCAGCTAAACATAATGCACCTAAAATTGCATCGCAAAGCGCATGAATCGCCACATCTCCATCAGAGTGAGCAACAAAACCATACTCAAATGGTATGTCAACACCTCCTAGCATCAAGGGGCCTTGTCCACCAAATTTGTGAACATCAAAACCGTGACCTATGCGCATTACCGTTTCCTTTTATGAATTATTAGCTTGTTTATTTATATAGAACTCGGCTAATGCCAAGTCATCTGGGTGAGTTATTTTAATATTTTCACTACTGCCCGAAACTAATAAGCTAGGTAGATTTGCCTTTTCTATGGCTGAAGCTTCATCTGTTATAACAAGATTGTTTATCAGCGCTTGTTCAATGGCAAATGTTAACTCTTCAGTTTTATAAAACTGTGGCGTTAAAGCATGCCATAATTGTTCTCGTTCAACGGTGTGCTCTATATTATTAATAACACCGGTAAAAGCACCGCGTTTCATGGTATCTCGAACAGGTGCCGCTAATATGCCGCCACTGTCATGGCTTAAACATTGATTAATTAACTTATCGATATCAGCATGACTAACACATGGGCGAGCAGCATCATGTACCAAAACCCAAGGGTATTTTGAGCCCTCAACAGCTCTTAAACCACTAAGTACAGAGTCTACTCGTTCAGCTCCGCCCGTTACTCGAATAATGTCTCTATGATGAATTAATTGAGTTTCCACAAAATATTGATCATTAACACCTAAAGCAAGAATGACTTTGTCTATTTTAGGGTGACTTAGAAGCTTCATCACAGTGTGCGATAAAATAGTTTCATTATTAATGCACAGGTATTGTTTAGGGCAATTAGCCTGCATCCGTTTTCCCACGCCTGCAGCAGGGACAATAGCGATGAACTTTTGAACTTTTTCCATTAAGGAGTTTCCTTGCCTTTCAGCTAATTTCTTACGTTACGACTGCTATTATCTTTAGGGATAAGTCTAAAAAACGTCTCATTTTGTTTAATCATACCTAATTCATTTCGAGCACGTTCTTCTATGGCTTCAAGTCCTAGTTTCAAGTCATCGGTATCGGCATAAAGCAACTTATTTCGTTGTTTTAACTTGTCATTTGCATCTTGCTGACGGCTAACATTTTCTTTTAGAACGAGGTAATCAGGCACACTATTCTTACCAAACCAAAGTCGGTGTTGGAGCAAAAGTAACAGTATTAGCAATATTACTGTGAATACGCGCATGACAACCTAAATAAAGAGAAGAGAAAAATGCAGTGAATATTGAAGCTATTATACCTAAGTAGGGGCAGAGTTAAATAGCCAAAGGTTTCTTGAAGTTTTTCCAGTTAATTGAGCAAGATAAAAGTAATTCTCTCAAGCTTGGAATAATGGGAAGTTGCCGACTATCACCTTGCCAACGGTGACCAGCACAAGCAGAGCTCATGACCTTTTTATTTGGCTTGAGCAAGCGCTTATATTTATGTTGAGAAGTACTAATCAAGGGCTGTTCGTCTAATATTAATGAAAACCAACCACCGACATTGGTACGTAACCTTTGTTTGTCCAGATCAATCCGATCAATACAATCAATAATAATATGATCAACCAGTAACACTGGCACCGCAAGCCCTATAGAAACTCCTGATTGTAAATACCAGGTAAAAGTACTCGCATCATCTTGTCCTGACAAGGGTATTTTACTACCTTGCTTTGCTGCCCAACTTGCATTTTGAACATCAAGCTCTAGTGGAGAGATTTGCTGCAAACTTACTTTTTCCATTAAGGAAGCAGTCCGCGCTATATAATGTGGCAAACTTTTTAACTTTGCCTGCAAATCCTGCGTACTAGTAAAATCACCTTTGGCCAGCATGCCAATCTCACGTTGATATAATCCATTACATAGTTCGGAAAAATCATTGAGATCAGTTTGCTTCTGCCAAAGGCTAGATTGAGACATAGGAGTTTTACCAAATGTTATACGTATTCCAACAATAAACAACAAGCTGAGTAGCCCGCACCAAAAGAACATAAAACACTTTTATCGCCAGATACTAGACCTTGTTTATGTTTGTGCAAAGCAATAATACAGCCCGCTGAACTAGTATTGGCGTATTCATCCAATATAATAGGCGCTTCACTACTATCAGGCTCTCTGCCAAGTACTTTTTTCGCAATGAAATTATTCATATTGATATTAGCTTGGTGTAAATAAAGACGTTTAATATCTTCTGCACCTAAGCCCATTTTTACCATTTCTGTGGTAATTAGGTTAGAGACCATAGGTAGCACTTCTTTAAATACTTTTCGGCCTTGCTGAATAAAGTACTTATCAACATCACCCACATTATCTGGACTACAATTATTCATGTAACCTATATTACTGCGAATATTATTAGAGAAGCTTGTCATCGGTTGTTCACTGATGATTTTAAACACATGCTCACCATTAGCGGTACTTTCATCTTCAATAATAGACGCCGTTGCAACATCACCAAAAATAAAATGACTATCTCTATCTCGATAATTAATTTGTGGTGATAATATTTCAGGGTTAATCACCAATACAGTTTTGGCTGTACCACTGCGAATAGCGTTGGCGGCATTGATAATGCCAAAAGTAGCCGCTGAACATGCAACTAACATGTCAAAGCCCCAACCAGCGCAACCAAGGGCATTTTGTATTTCAATGGCCATTGCAGGGTAAGAACGCTGTGTATAAGCACAAGCAACAATAACTAGATCAATATCAGCTGCAGTTTTATTAGCAGCTAACATTGCTTCTTTAGCCGCTGCCACCCCCATTTCTGCTTGCATAGACAGTTGTCCATTATCACGTTCATCAAAACGTGGTGCCATAATGTCTACATTTAAAATATCTTCTTTCGCCATTACATAGCGACTTTTAATGCCGGAGGCTTTTTCAATAAAGCTACTATCTGAAGGAGATAATGCCGTCACGCTACCATCACTAATCTCTTGACTGTGACTAAGGTTAAATTTTTCAACATATTGGTTAAAACACGCGACTAATTCGTCATTAGAAATGCTCTGACTTGGGGTATATAAACCAGTACCACTAATCACTACTGCCATAATAAATCTCTCAATAATAAGGTATACATGTAATTCACGTTTATATTGCAACTACATAGTTTGAAGAAAGTGTCGCTATGATGATAAAGCGAGCAACACTATCAAGGATATCTGCTTTGACCCTATGAAGGGCTCAAGGCTTATACCCATCATCATGGGTATACATATCAATAATATTACACCACAGCACAGTCATTACAATTTTTATTTAAACAATCGTTTTAATTGTCTCTTCTGGGGATCAACACCACTGAATAAATCAATTCATACTAACGTTCAGCATTCCAACTAAACAAAAAGGAACCCAAGGCTAAAAATAATGCACTCATCAACAATAGCGCATTAACATGGTAACTTATGTCGGTTAATGTAGCCCCTTCGGTAATTACGGCTCTAGCGCCTGCCACTAAATGTGTTAATGGTAAAAGATCAGCAAGATTTTTTAACGCCTGCGGAGCGCCTTCAAGACTAAACCATACCCCTGAAAGCATCATCATTGGCCAAGAGGTTAAGTTTAATAAGCCACCAATAAGCTCTTCACTTTTACTTCGACTTGCGACTAGTAAGCCTAAAGAAATCAGGCTGAAGGCGCCAAGGGCACCAATGACAATTAGGTCGATATAACTACCTAACATAAAGAAATCAAAAAATAGATTACAGCCGCTATACACTACCGTTGACATAAACATTACAATAAACAAGCGGGAAAGTAGTTGCGCAGAAACAAACTCAAAAGCAGTTAACGGCGTCGCTTTCAAGCGTTTAAGCACTGAGTTTTTACGATAACGAACAATGACATAGCCAACTCCAAATAAGCAACTAAACATCATATTCATGCCTAAAATACCAGGCAATACCCAGTCAACATAACGAATGCCTTTACCACTACTTTTTAAACGAGTAAAAATTGATTGCTGTTCTAGCTCTTGACCAAGCTGTTCACCGAGAAATATTTTTTCAACAAGATAACTTTTTGATGATTCTTCATTGACCCAATAACGCTGACCTTCGTAATCCACGAGCAAATCAAGACTATGCTGGCTCAATTTTGCTTTAGCTAAAGTAAGATCGTTATAGTTGATAAAGTCAATAAATCGCAACTCCTTAAGAGCCAACTGCGCTGTACTTTGGCTTTGCTCTTGTACCTCAATTAAACCTATTTTGTATGCAGAGCGCTCATCCCCTGAAAAAATAAACGAGAAACCAATCAATAATAAAACCGGAAAAAATAAGTTCCAGCCAAGTGATGATCTATCACGAAAAAACTCAATACTGCGCGCTTTAAATACGGCAAAAAAACGTTTGAAATTCATTGTCTGTCCTAACAATTCTAGCCAGCTATTTACGCTTGCAAAGAATGACCTGTTAACTTTAAAAATAAATCATCTAAATTAGCTGACTTAACATGTAAACCATCAAGAGACACTTTATTCTGCATCAAAAATGCTAGTGTTTTCTCAACATTTTGGCTTTTTATTTCAATACGTTCAGCTAATACCTGCCAACCTTGCTCTCGAACTAAGCTCTCATCAATTTGTTTTATCGGTAAATAAATAAATACATCTTCAAAGTGTTTCGCTAACAATTGGTGGGGGGTGCCTGATTCGATAATTTTGCCTTTATCCATAATGACAATATCATCACAAAGTTGCTCTGCCTCATCCATGTAATGAGTTGTTAAGATGATAGTTTTATTTTGCGCTTTAATATTCTTTATTAGCTGCCAAAAATTGCGTCTGGCATGTGGATCTAAACCTGTTGTAGGTTCATCAAGGAAGATTATTTTTGGATCATTTATCAAGGCTAATGCAAGCAGTAATCGTTGCCTTTGCCCTCCTGATAATAAGCGGTTATCACGATTTAAAAAACTCCCCAAATCACACAGTTCAATTAATTCTTTTTGCTCTAGAGTGCTTTGATAAAAAGAAGCAAATAAGTTAAGGGTTTCCTTCACCGTCAGGAAATCTTGTAGAGCAGTATGTTGGAATTGTATACCTATTTGTTGCGAAATTTGACTATCAACTCGCTGCCCTTGGTAAAGCACTTCCCCTGAAGACGCACTAATTATGCCTTCCATTATCTCAATAGTCGTAGTTTTGCCCGCACCATTAGGACCTAACAAACCAAAGCAGTGTCCAGTCTGCACTTCAAAACTAACATCATCTACCGCGCAAACATCTTTATATTGTTTGGTAAGTGACTGTACGCTTACAGCTGCACTCATAACCTAATTCCCTCTTAACAACTATTATTGCTTTGATTGTACTGACAAATAAGCTAAATAACATTTTCTTTCAATGGTATTACTCAACAAGCCAAACAATAACGATTATCATTTGCATTTAATTAACTTTGAGTTTATGCTGAGTTTAATAACTAAGTAGCTTAACTAAGGAACTAATATGACCGCATTAACTATTAACAATAACGACAAAGTACAAGTTGAGATATCAAGTAATTTATTAAGTCAGTTACTTACCTCTGGTTTACTTCATTGTGGAGACTGCAAGTGCCTAAATGCTAACGCTAAATCTATTATTTGGCACTCATTACTCGCCAGTAGCACTAATAATGACACTCTAGACGGAGAAAAACACTTATGTGCTTAACCGTGTCAAATGAATTTAATTACTTAGAAACTTGGGTGACCATGCTGACCTCAACCTATAAGAGCAATCCAAGTATTGGCTTAGCAAAAACAGTCTGTTTTTATATAGAAAAGTTACTACATCATGACGATATTCACTTTTATGGTGACAAACGTTGTGAATATTTAGCAATGCGACGTTTTTGGTATTGGCATGCCAATATAGCGACAAGACCTAAAGCTAAGTAGCACTAATTCTGTTGGATTAATCATTGGCCTCATTTTAAGTAAGACGTAATGACACATAGTCTTGCATGACCTGATTGAGCATTTTTTTTCCTGTCAACTCATATTGCTGACATACGGTTTGAATATCGTATTTTTGTATCAATCGTGCAATTAATATTAAGGCTTTTTGTTCAACATTCCCTCTACAATGGCTAGGTGCTGTTTGGGCCAATAAGTCGTGTTTAAGCCAAAGATATAAGCTATAGGCACAACTACTATATAAACGCTCTCCTTGAGAGAATGCCCTTACATTAGCAATATCATGCGAAGATAGTGTGGCTAAGCCTTCACTAGGTTGCTGAATCAACAACAAGTGCACTAACTCGGTACCAAGTGTTTTATATTCTTCCAACAGTAAATAATCAAAACTACGATAAAAGTCTTTTTCCAGTGCTTCTTGTTGTAGCTGAGCTTTAATATTATTGCCCTTAATCAGTAATGCGGAATGTTCGCCGCTTGCTTTATCTTTAGTAAACCCTATTCGAGTGGTACTAAAATCAGCTTTTAGCCAAAAAGATAATAGCGATGCATTAACACCAAAGCTTGTACCAATAAAATCAGCTCCTTGCTTAGCTGCTAATAACTCTATTTGTGTGAGGAAGTATGATCCAATGCCCTGCTGTTGAAGTTGTGGATGCACAGCAATACGCATTATACGCAAATAGCGATAAGCAAATGCTTGTTCAAAGCCACAATGGCTTAAGAGAGATTGCGGTAAAAATTGATTACGTAAGCGTCTTTGTGAGTTTTTTATCGCGCTAACATCAATTTCATCAGCGCTATCACACACCCCTTCTTTCATTAAAAGGGCTACAGCCATAATATCAGCACCTTCTTTATCTGATGAAAAAAGACAAGTAACTTGTACTTGTGGGTTATCTAACAATAATTGCAAGTCACTGGGCTTAGTTTGATAATGGGCTGTAACTAATACTGCAAAAATTTGCTGTAATAATTTTTCATCAGCAACAAGCTCTTTAGCTGAAATGACCTTAAATAACGGCGAAGGAACTCTGACCTGATCAAGTGTGGAGTCAATTGCTTCTGATAAGCAGCTTAGAGTCGGCAACTCAGCATTTAACAAACAAGTATCAAAGACCAATTGCTCTAATGGATCATTTTCACGCCAACGGATCGGTTGGTTTATATGTAAACTCTGCCACTGCGGGCATACTTTATTTAGGGTTTGCTGAAACTTTAAAGTAAAACCACGCCCTGCCCCTTCATAGCCATGTACAGTGCTAGAAAAAACCATACGATGATAACAGTCAAGTAGTTGCTCTAGTAAATAAACAGGAATTGCAGCGGCTTCATCTACCAAGAGTAAATTAGTTTTAACCGGCTGCTTTATCAATTGGTCAACTGGCATAAAGGTAAGAGTAGCTTTACCTAATGAATGGTTATTGCCTCGCAGCACAATGTTTGGCAAACTTATTCTTAGTTGCGAAAAAAATACTGTTAACGCCTGGCTATCAGGTGCTGTGATGATAATACTAAATTCATTCTCCTGATGTGCTTTCATTAATTGAGCACAAGCGATAGCCAACGCCGATGATTTCCCCCTGCCGCGATCAGCGGTTAAGACTAACGGTCTTTTTCTATGACCAGTGACCACTTTTTCAATAGCCTTGACTGCACTGTATTGTTCTTCTGTAATACAACCGAGTGGGTAAATCAGCTTACTGCCTTTTTGTACTTGTTTATTGACCTTTAGAATTGTTGGCAGTTCAGCATTTGTTTGAGAAATAAAAGCATGTTCAGGCATTGATTTAATTAGTGAATAAAAACGATTTAAAAAAAGACTGTTTTGTTTATTAATGTCTATTGTTGGCATAACAAGAAAAAAGATCCCCCCAGCCCTTAAAGTGCCCGACAAAGCAGCAAAAGCATCTATGGTAAATTTGCTGTCAGAAAAAATTATCACATCACTTTCACTTCCCAGCTTATCGCGGTAACGCTTTTTCTGTACATTAGCAGGAATAATTCCACTGTCCCCATAAATGAGACAATGACTACCCTCTATTGTCGTGCTTGCTTTGCTTTTTAAAGCCGAAGGTAAAACATCAAGTGACTTAATTAAAGAGAGTGCCCACGACTCACTTCCTGACAGCACAACAAGTCGCCTTTCATTTAACGAGCGGGCGCTTTTAGTACATCCATCAAACCAAGCAGTGAAAATTTGAGCAAACATAGCTTTTTATGAACTCCAAAAAAAATATAACGCGTAATAAAATTAAGTTTATCAAGTATATTAAAGCAAAAAAAATTTAATTTAATCTCACTTTTAATCTAGCTTTTTTAGTCTATTAGACCCTATACTGCATAAGTCCACAAATGAACTATGGTTATTTTACATAGTTTGATCTGGATCAATAAAGGCTAATCAACAAGTAATTAAAATTAGCCCTAAATCTAGCTTATTTTAATCATAAACTTTCGAGAGCATTATGAATCAAGCAATATCTCCTGAACAACAAAAAAAACATGAGCGTAATACCTTCATATTTCTAGCCGTATTTCTAGCTCCCATCTTATCGGTAATTATTGTTGCCGGTTTTGGTTTTGCCGTATGGTTCAGTCAACTAGCATTCATGGGTCCACCAGGGTCTTAAGCAATTGCTTACTAAAAAGGCAAATACTGTAGAAAAGCTGGCAGATCCATCTAGGCGACGATTATTTCGCGGCCGTGTAAAAACTCAGCAAGTCATGCGATTACCTTGGGTAATTAATGAAGCCGTTTTTACCTCTGGTTGTACTCAGTGCCAAGACTGTATCAATAGTTGTGAAAGCAATATTATAGTCAAAGATGAAGATGGCTTTCCTAAAATCGATTTTAACCAAGGTGAATGTACTTTTTGCAACAAATGCATTGAAGTCTGCCAACAACCATTATTTTCAGGGTTATTTACCAATGATAATGATGATAAAGCTTGGCCCGTCACCCTAGAAATTAACGATAAATGTTTAGCCAAAAACAATATTTACTGTCAAAGCTGTCGCGATGAATGTGAAACGAGTGTTATTAAATTTAATTATCTCAACTCAAGTATTCCACAGCCGAGTATAACCGAAGTTGATTGTAGTCAGTGCGGTGCTTGTGTAAGCGTTTGCCCACAAAGTGCAATAGCTTTCAACTTCGAGCCGACAGCAAATTAACTAATACCATGAGTAACTATGACACAAAATAAAGACACTCGACCTTCTGAATACCATGTAGCCAGCTTAGTTGCCTATTGTATTTTGAAAGATGTTGAAACAGTAAAAGAATTCATTCAAGACGTTGAAAATACAGAGATTCACGCAACCAGTGATGAAGGTAAGATAGTTTTCACTATTGAAGGTACCAGTTACAAGGATATTGGCAAGAAAATGGATCTTATAAGAGTCCATACTGGAATTCTCAATTTATCGCCTGTTTATCATCAGGTGCTAGATGAAGAGCAAGAAACAAAACTTGCTGAAAGTGATAGTGAAGATGTATTAAGTCAGCAAATCAAATAATGTAAGAAAACCAGTTTTAGAAAAAAGAATAGAAAACATAATCATTTATTTAAAATCGAATCAAAATTATCAAAAGGAAGGTGACATTATGACAATTAATCGCCGTGAATTTATTAAAGCAAATGCCGTTGCTGCTGCTGCTGCTGTTGCCGGAGTATCTGTCCCTGCAGTCGCTTCAAATTTAATTACCAGCTCTGATATTACAAAACTTAAGTGGGATAAAGCTGCTTGTCGTTTTTGTGGTACTGGCTGTAGTGTAAATGTTGGTGTTATGGACGGTAAAGTTGTTGCTACCCATGGCGACATCAAATCTCCAGTAAATAAAGGCCTTAACTGTGTTAAAGGTTATTTCCTTTCTAAAATTATGTACGGTAAAGATCGTTTAACGACACCTTTACTACGTATGACTAACGGTAAGTACGACAAAGAAGGTGAGTTCGCGCCTATTTCTTGGGATCAAGCCTTTGATGTGATGGCAGAAAAAGCCAAAGAAACATTGAAAAAAGATGGCCCTACTGCTGTTGGTATGTTCGGTTCAGGTCAATGGACAGTGCAAGAAGGTTATGCTGCCTCTAAATTAATGAAAGCAGGTTTCCGTACTAACAATATTGATCCAAATGCTCGTCACTGTATGGCATCAGCGGTTGGTGGCTTTATGCGTACCTTTGGTATCGATGAGCCTATGGGTTG
>Ga0105355_10003070_pt1 | contig 14798 bp, 6 predicted proteins | sample GOMGulsemesocosm_2_FD_83508 | JGI IMG/M metagenome (GOLD analysis project Ga0105355, IMG submission 83508) | Methane-oxidizing microbial communities from mesocosms in the Gulf of Mexico - GOM9C Gulf of Mexico | ecosystem: Environmental > Aquatic > Marine > Cold seeps | place: Gulf of Mexico... | reverse complement strand
GACATAATCAATTGAACCGTTAGAGGCATGGATTGACCAACGCGCTAAAGAAAGTACGCCATTTGTTGTCATAGGTGATTTTAATCGACGTTCTGCTATTGATGTTGATAAAGCATATTCGGAAGAGCAGGGCTTGTGGCAAGCGATTGATGATGACGGCGCTGAAGATATGTGGTCGCCAACGTTAAACAAGAACTCTAAATGTTGGGGTGGCTATTATAAGGATTACATCGATCATATTGTGTTAGATCCTCGCGCCAAGAGTAAGTTTGTTGATGGTTCGTTTGAACAGCTGGTTTATGATGGTAAGTAATCTAAACTGTTGGGTCGTTCATTGAGTGACCATTGTCCAATATCGGTTGAGTTGGAGTTGTAAAAGAAGAAAGGGGTTAGCGATGCGGAGTGACATTTTGATGACAGAACAGTGCTGAATTTTAGTTGATTTTTTAATAAAGTGATTAAAATTAGAGATAATGATAAATATTATGACTTGTTAAATATGTGGTGCGTTATGTGGTACGTGTGCAGTTTTTGATATTATCCAGATACTTATCAATGACTTAAATGTCAGTTCGAATCTCTCCGTCACCGCCATTCTTTATTCTTGCAATACCCCATTTTAACTTCATCTTTTTATGACCAAGTATCAAAAAGGTATCTTGTTGTCGTTATTTCTGAACTTTATCTGTTAATCCTTAAGCGACCCAATAGGTCGCTTATGGATATATTTTTACGATTAGAAGGGCTATAGCCACTAGTCGACTTGATAAATCGCAAAACTTAATGGGGCTATTTCGTCTGCTTTATTCTGTCCAGATTGGAATAATAACTCACCTTTGGTGTGATTAGTTATCACATCGAGACTTTGCGCTGTGGTTGACGTATTAAAAGCAATCATTAATGTTTGCTCTTGCCCTAACGATTTATAGCTTCTTTGAATGGCAAATATCCCAGGTTTATCTTGTGAATAGAGTGTAGTTTGTTCACCTAAGCGCAATGCCGGATAGGTTTGATATAACTCAGCGTACTGAGCAAATGTTTGATAAAAAAGGTGGGTAGTATCAAAATTATCATTGGCTGTGGTGCTATCTGTTGCTAGTAAGTTGTCGTCGTTATAGCTCGCTACTTCAGAAGGCATCATATCTTGGCGAGAAGCTTGATCGCCACCATCACCAACAAAGCCTTGTTCATCACCATAATAAACAACAGGAACACCACGATTAAAGTAAATTAATGCGTGTGCAAGTAAGTTACGTTGAATTTGCTCTTGCTCAGTATAATTATGCTCACTTTGTCTGAGAAAGTAAGCGAAACGTCCCATATCATGATTACCGGTGAAATTTACTAATTGACTTGCATCGGTATTTTCAATGTCAGTATGAGATGTTTGATAAACGTGATCTTGAGCAAATAACCCTGCTAATACGTCAGTACCTTTTTGTTTAACTAAAGCATCCGTTAAAGTGCCTTGCAAAGCAAAATCTAACACTGAAGGCAGTTTGCCTACGGTGGTAAAATAGGCTAAATCAACAGGGGTAAAGTTATATACTTCACCAAACATGAAGAAATTATTAATGCCTAAACTTTTAGCGTGAGCCATTAATGCTGGTGAGAAGGACTGCCAAAACTCGATATTAACGTGTTTAACAGTATCAATTCTAAAGCCATCAGGTTTAAATTCATCAATGATATTTTTATAGATATCAATCATGCCATTAAGCGCTTTTTTACTGTTGGTATCAACATCGTCTAAACCAGCAAAGTCTCCTCGTATTGCGCTTTCACCTTCCCAGAATGAGTCACCTTGATTATGGTAAACATCAATATCATTTAACCATTGAGGGGTTTTCAACAGTTCATTGTTCTTTGGTATAAACGGAGTATAACTTTTACCCTCAGTATGTTGCTTGAGTGATATAAATGGACAGTTTTTATCGTCAAATAACCAAGCTGAGCCATCAGGGGTATGACACTCTTTATACTTAATTACATCCGCTGTGTGGTTAGTAATAATATCAAAGAATACTTTAATATTACGTTTATGTGCTTGGTCAATAAAGTTTTTTAACTCAGCATTACTTCCAAGGTGGGGGTCTATTTCAGTAAAGTCTAAAATCCAATACCCATGATAACCTGAGCTATCCGCTTGCATTGCTTGGTTACGCAAAATAGGTGTTAACCAAATTGAAGTAATGCCCATGTTATCAAGATAAGGTAGTTTCTCAGTAAGACCTGCTAAATCACCACCGTGGAACATGCCTTTACTGGTATTATCTAAACCGCCTCGAGATAAAGCACGTTTTTTGTCGTTTTTGGCGGCACCTAAATCATTACTTTTATCGCCATTGTAAAACCTATCAGGCAAGACAAAATAAATCACTTCATCTTTAAAATCGCGCTCTTGGTATGGTGCTAGTTTTGCAGCTTTGGCGGTAACCTTTTCTTGGCCATTTTGCTCATACGCAGTTAAGCCAAAAGAAGTACATATACTCAATGCGGTAATGAGTGCTGTTTTGAATGTAAATAATTTCATAAATACTCTCTTATTATTATTTCTATAATTCAGTCGTTAATTCAGTCGCTAATTAAGTCGTTAAACCAGAGAAATACTAATTTAGTGGTCTCGCATCTTGCATAGCTTTAGCGATAGCGTTTACCGAACCTTGCTGGAAAAACTCTTCTTGAGTGACCATCAGTTTTTGACGCCAATTTGGGTGTTGATCAATCGTGCCAGGAATATTAACTTGCTCAACAATTTCTAGTGCATCTTCTAAAGGGATCAATTGAATATGGCTTGGTGCTTGGGCCATATACTTTTGTACGGCCACTGACAGCTCAGTATTCATTTTCGCAGGAGATTGCATCGGTGCCTTGGTCATATCAATAACCTCTAAATCTTCTAACGCGGAGACCAATAAATCTCTATCATCAATGCGAGCACTACGCTCTTGTGGCCCCATTTCTTCGTTTGGATATAATTCAAGCTCTTGACGCCATTCAAGGTCACGCCCCGTCCACCAACCGGTTAATGTGGGTAAGTCATGGGTTGAAACGGTCACCATTGATTGGGCAGGATATAAATCAGGACGCATAAATAATCCAGATTCCCAGCGTTCGAAGAATAAAACTTTATAGGATAATAACCCTGCAGCAGCCATTATTTCACCAAAGCCATCGGGTACGTTGCCTAAGTCTTCACCGATGACCACACACTCTTCGCGACGTGACTCAAGGGCGATAATGCGCAAAATATCTTCTAACGGGAAGGTAATATAGACACCTTCATCTGCTTTCATACCCGGAGCGACCCAATACTGGCGCATCAGTCCTAAAATATGATCTATACGTAATGCCCCTGCATATTGCATGTTACTGCGCAACGCTTTAACTAATGGCAAGTAACCTTGCTGCTTTAGTGCTACGGGGTTGATGGGAGTTAACCCCCAGTCTTGCCCTAAGGTATTCATGGCATCTGGTGGAGCACCAACAGCGGCACCTGAAACATAAACGTCTTTATCACACCAAACATCAACACCTGAGCCATCACAACCTACGGCTAAATCGAGATATAAACCAACGGGCATGCCTTTTTCTTTAGCGCTATCAGCAACAGCTGTTAACTGGCGATGTGCCAACCACTGGAGAAAAGCAAAGTAGTCAATACGTGCGCTATGGCTAGATTGAAAGGCGATCACTTGTTCACTGTTAGGATTCTGATATTCACTTGGCCACATTTTCCAACCATAAGCATTTTCATCTATGGTTCTAAAATACTCATAAAGTGCATCAAACGTGGTTAACCTTAATAAATCTATGCCTTGTTGAGCTTTAAAGTCAGAAAATTCTTGACCTAAATTGCTGTCACTATTGGTACTAAAATCACTATAGAGTAATTCAAGTATTTGATATTTAACATCAGCGACGGCAGGGTAGTCAATTAACTCAGTACTTTTGGCAAACGCTAATTTACTTTGGAATTCTTCACTGCTAAAACGGCTTTGTGCCGCTTTACAATTGCCATAATTAGGTACTTGAGTCACATCAATATACATGACATTTAAGAAGCAGCGACTCGTTGGCGAGTATGGGCTACGATGTGCTGGGTTATTTGGATAAAGTGGGTGCAGTGGATTTAATCCTATCGCAGACACACCTTGTGAAGCTGACTTTTCAACTAAATTTAATAAATCGCCAAAATCCCCCATGCCCCAGTTATTTTCACTACGCAATGAGTAAAGTTGTGCTGCATATCCCCACATTTTATTGGTGCAGGCTTCTTGAGGGCTATAACAGGTTTGTGGTGCAAAAATTAAATGACAACTTGCGGTGTTTTCGGCATAGGTAAGCTGTAATTGATGATAACCTTGCGCCAAGTTTGGCAAGGAGAATTGATATTTTGCAAAATGCTCACCGTCTAAATGTGTCTCATCAATCTTAGTTAGCTCACCTAAAGTCACTTGTCCGGTAAGTTTTTCACCTAACTCGGTATTAACTTGCCATGTCAAAGCGTCGACATCTGTCGACTTTATACTAATGGTGATCACATGGTGATGCTCTTCACTCTTGGCTATATGTGTCGCAGGTAACATGCAACGCCATGCTTGTTCATTCAATAATTTGATTTGCTGTTCAAGTACTTCTGAACTGCTAAGATCGTAGCCCATGGCGATAAGTAAAGCATGACGTGCTTCATCTTTAGCAAACACTTGTTCACCGTAACTATCGATATAACTTTGATGAAAGCCAACTAAATGTGCCAGTTGTTCTATTAAATGTGAAATCATATTATTGTTACTCTCTTTCTTCATTGTTCACTGAGGTGAGTGTTTTTGTTCGGGAAAAACTTAGCACCACACAACTGTGTGCTGCTGCAGTAATAGTTGTTTTTATGAGGTTTTTACTGGTACCTTCATTAAATGCATCAATAGGCATGACGGTATTTATTAATACTTGCCAATAGCCATCTAACGTAGGAAGTGCGTACTCAATATCACTTTGATGGGCATTAAAAATAATCAGTAATGCGTCGTCTTTTAATTGCCCAAGCGGGCAATATTCACCAAAGATGGTGTCTACCTCAGGTAATACTTCACTTTCGGTATCGGCGAGCAACATCGAAACACACTTGATGGAGCTGTTATGCCAATCACTTTCTTGCATTAACTGACCACGACAATTAAGCCAACTAATATCAGGGAGACCGGTTTGTTTTGAAACCGTGTTGCCGTGTTGGTAATGAGTGCGATTTAATAGAGGATGCTCTTTGCGTAAATGAATCAAACGCTTAACAAATTCAATTTCAGCTTGTGCTGCATTGTTTTGCCAATTTAACCATGAGATTTCATTGTCTTGGCAATAAGCATTGTTATTACCCTGTTGAGTATTGGCCATTTCATCTCCGGCAAGTAACATAGGCGTACCTTGAGAGATAAATAATGTTGTTAATAAATTACGTTTTTGTTGTTGGCGCAGTTGGATAATAATGTCATTGTCAGTTTCACCCTCAACGCCAAAATTGCTACTAAAGTTGCTGTGATGACCGTCTTGGTTTTGTTCACCGTTTGCATGATTTTGCTGCTTTTCATAACTAACTAAGTCATGCAATGTAAAGCCATCATGAGAAGTAATAAAATTCACACTTGAGCTAGGGCGTCGACTGGGCTTTTCAAAGATATCGCTAGAGCCATGCAAACGTGCGGCAAATTCAGGGGCCATGCCTTGATCACCACGCCAAAATCGGCGACAGGTATCACGAAATCTATCATTCCACTCTAACCACTGATTTGGGAAGCGGCCCAATTGATAGCCACCTTCACCAATATCCCATGGCTCGGCAATTAATTTTACTTTTGCGAGAATAGGATCTTGTTTTAAACTGGTAAAAAAATGACTGTTGGCATTAAAGTGCTGCTCACCACGACCTAGTACAGGGGCTAAATCAAAACGAAAACCGTCAACCCCCATCACTTCTACCCAATAACGTAAACTATCTGTCACCAGCTGTAATACCCTAGGGTGAGCGATATTGACTGTATTTCCACAACCGGAATGATTGATATAAAAGCGTTTATCTTCAGGGCATAATTTATAATAACTGGCGTTATCTATGCCTTTAAAACTTAACGTTGGTCCAAGCTCGTTACCTTCTGCGGTGTGGTTATAAACCACATCTAAGATCACTTCGATACCTGCTTGGTGAAAGGCTTCTACCATGTCTTTAAATTCGCTGATTTCACCACTATGACAATACTCAGGGTGAGGAACAAAAAAGTTTAAACTGTTATAACCCCAATAATTGCTCAGGCCTTTTTCTCTGACAAAAGGTTCATCTAAAAAGCTGTGAACAGGTAACAGTTCAACACTTGTAATACCGAGTTCACTTAAATACTGACAAACACTCGGTTGTGCTAACCCCGCGAAAGTGCCTTGTAACTCAACCGGCACATCGGGATGTTGCTTAGTGAACCCCTTAACATGCATTTCGTAAATAATGGTATCGCGGCGTCGAATTTGTGGATGACAGTCAGATAATTCCAGCGGTTTTATTGCCACACATTTAGGTAAATAGGCGGAATTATCACGAATATCTAAGCTCAGATCAGGCTCGGGACTATGTTCATCAAATCCATAATGGCTTGATGAAGCAATAAACTCTCCGGCTAATTGTTTTGCATAAGGATCTAATAATAATTTATGCGGATTGAATCGATGACCTTCATGAGGCGCAAAGGGTCCATAAACACGATATCCATATAACGTTCCTGCCGGTAAGCCTTCAACAAAGCAATGCCATACTTCATCGGTAAATTCAGGCAGTGTAATACGCTGAATTTCTATTTTTCCACTCGCATCAAATAAACACAGCTCAACTTTTTCAGCATTCGCAGAAAACAACGCAAAGTTAATTCCTTTTTCATCAACGGTGGCTCCCAAAGGATAGGAGCGACCAGAGCTTACTTGAAAAGTATGATGAGCTGTTTTGCCATTAATTTCCCGTAACTCAGCAGGTATTTGGCTAGTTTTATTCATAGGGTTAACCACGGCCATTAAGTATCCAAATCAGTTAAGGTGAAAATAACCGTACTAAGTGGTGGCACAGTAATGTTGATGTATTGTGCTTGTCCTTGGCACTGACCTGAAATACTTCTTACACCGCCTAAGTTACCTTGGTTACTGCCCCCATAAATTTCTGCATCGGAGTTTAATGTTTCTTGATAAAAACCGTCTGTAGGTACTCCTACTTGGTAGTTTTTGTGGCACTGAGGGGTGAAATTACAGATAACAACGACGGGGTTACTGCCTTTATCACCGTAACGGACAAAGCTGTAGATAGAATGCTCAGCATTGTCATGTTCTAGCCATGAAAAGCCATCAGACATGCAGTCTTTTTCATACAAAGCTGGCGTTGAAGTGTAGACGTTATTGAGATCTTTCACTAAACGCTGTACACCGCTATGCCAATGTATATCGAGTTGTTGCCAATCTAACTCACTATCAAAATCCCACTCTTTTCCTTGGGCAAACTCACAACCCATAAAGAGTAATTTCTTACCCGGGTGAGTCCACATAAATCCATAATAGGCGCGTAAGTTAGCAAACTTCTGCCAAGTGTCACCGGGCATTCTTGCTAAAATTGAACCTTTGCCATGAACAACTTCGTCATGACTTAGTGGCAAAACAAAGTTTTCATCAAAGGCATAAACTAAACTAAAGCTTAATTTGTCATGGTGATATTTTTTATGAATCGGATCTTCTTGCATATATTGCAAGCTGTCGTTCATCCACCCCATATTCCATTTATAACCAAAACCTAAACCACCTGCGTCAGTAGGACGTGACACACCAGGCCAGGACGTGGATTCTTCGGCAACAGAAAATGTACCGGGGTATTGGCTATACAACTCTTCATTAAAGCGCTGTAAAAAAGCCACTGCTTCTAAGTTTTCACGACCGCCATGAATATTGGGTAACCATTCACCTGCTTTTCGGCTGTAATCCAAGTACAGCATTGATGCCACCGCATCAACACGAATACCATCGATATGAAAGTTATCGAGCCAGTGCATGGCACTCGCACGTAAAAAACTCGCCACTTCAGTGCGGCCATAATTATAAATTAAGGTGTTCCAATCCGGATGAAAACCTAAACGGCGATCTTCATGTTCATATAGATGTGTGCCATCAAACTGCGCTAAGCCATGTGGATCAGTAGGGAAGTGTCCCGGCACCCAATCTATCAGTAAGCCGATCTTGGCTTGATGGCAGGCATCAACAAAATATTGAAAGTCTTCAGGGCTGCCAAAACGAGCCGTTGGTGCAAATAACCCGACAGGTTGATAGCCCCATGAACCATCAAAAGGGTATTCGCTTACCGGCATTAATTGAATATGAGTAAAGCCCATGTCCACAACATAAGGAATAAGCTTGGCAGCAATATCTCGGTAATTGAGAAAGTCACCATTTTCTGCTCTCTGCCATGAGCCAAGATGCACTTCATATATGCTAATGGCAGCGGTGCGGGCATTTCGCTGTTCGCGTTCAGTTAACCATTCTTTATCTTGCCACGGGTATTGTTTTTCATTCGCAACTATTGAAGCCTTATCTGGTCGGTATTGAGCTTGGCTGCCAAAGGGATCTGCCTTATTTTCAAGGGTATTCCCCTGGCTATCTTTGACTTCAAATTTATACAAACAACCAACCGCAACGTTAGGAACAAAGATATGCCAATAACCACTTCGGTTGCCATGATGGACAATGTTTTCCATGGGGTGGAGGCGACCATCCCACTGGTTAAAGTCACCAATAACTGAAATTGAACTTGCATTTGGTGCCCATAAAGAGAAAGCAATGCCTTCAACACCGTTTATCTCTAGCTGATGAGCGCCTAACTTCTGATAGGGTTTTTGATGATTACCTTCATTTAACAAATGAATATCCATTTCGCCTAAAGAGGAGGGAAAGGCAAAGGGATCTTCAAGTAATTCCACACCATCAGCAGATGATACTTGTAGTTGATAAGCGAATGCTTTTTTGCGGCGCAACTTAGCAATAAAAAATCCAGCAGCATCAACTTGAGTTAATTCGGCTAAAGTTTTTTGTGTTTTTTTATCAATAATGGCGACTGTATCAGCATCAGGTATAAATACGCTGATGACTAGAAAGCCGGAAGTTGTCAGTTGGCGTAATCCTAGAATATCATGAGCAGCTCCATGACGAGCTTGCACTATTGCATCAATATCCGTTTGTTTAATACTCGTGCTTGCTAAAACACTTGCCATGGGGCTAATTTTCTTGCTCATAGTATTCCTTTAAACTTCGTCCTAAATAATGACGAGAAACGTTATTTAGCTGCGTTTCTCGTCAAAATAATTTTTATGACTTGGTTAATTGCCAAATATTTTCTACGTAATCTTCAATGGATCTATCTGAATTGAATTTACCCATCATCGCCGTATTTAAAATAGCCATACGTGCCCAACGTTTTTTGTTTTGGTAAGCCTTGCCTAGCGCAAAATGAGCATCAGAGTATGATTGGAAGTCGGCTAATACTTTGTAAGGGTCGCCACCTTCAAGGAAGCTATGTTTAAGTGAAGATAATTCACCTGCATGTCCCGGCGTAAAGTAGTCGGTATCTAACCAATCTAAACAAGCTTTTATTTCACTGTTTGTTTCGTAATAATGACGTGAGTTATAACCATGATTATCAAGCGCTTTTACTTCATCAACATTAAGACCAAAAATGAAGATATTGTCATCTCCCACTTCTTCAGCAATCTCAATGTTAGCGCCATCTAAGGTACCAATGGTTACAGCGCCGTTAAGTGCTAGTTTCATATTACCTGTGCCTGAAGCTTCTTTACCGGCAGTAGAAATTTGCTCAGAAACATCAGCAGCAGGGATGATTTTTTCAGCTAAACTGACACGATAATTAGGTAAAAACACCACTTTAAGTTTGTCTTTAATGCGAGCATCATGATTGATTTTTTCAGCAATCTTATTGGTTGCGTAAATAATCTCTTTTGCTAGTTTGTAAGCTGGCGCAGCCTTAGCACCAAAAATAAATACTCTGGCGGGTACGTCTAACGCTGGATTTTCGAGCAAACGACGATATAAGGCTAAAATGTGTAACAAGTTGAGGTGCTGGCGCTTATATTCATGCAAACGTTTAATTTGCACATCAAAAATAGCGTCTGGGCTAACGGTAATGCCGGTTAGTTCTTTAATATCTTTTGTTAAGCTGATTTTATTTTGCAACTTAATGTCCATAAACTTCTTTTGGAACGCTGCTTTATCGGCAAAACCTTCAAGCTGTTTTAAGCTATTGAGGTCTTTAGCCCAATCTTCTTTAATGGTTTTAGTTAACAAGTTTGAAAGTAGGGGATTACACGCTTTTAACCAACGTCGAGGCGTTATACCGTTTGTTACATTGGTTAATTTCTCTGGCCATAAGGCATTAAATTCAGGGAATAAATCTTTCTTGACTAAATCAGAGTGGATTTGTGCGACCCCGTTAACTTTATGGGCGGCAACAACACATAAATGCGCCATTCTGACTTTGCGTTGCTCACCTTCTTCAATGATTGATAAACGCGTTCGCATACCTTCGTCGTCAGGCCACTTTACCGCAACTTCGTTATTCAAAAATGCTTCATTAATGCGATATAGAATTGTTAAATGGCGTGGTAATACTCTCGAAAACAAATCGACAGACCATTTTTCTAATGCTTCAGGCAGCAAGGTGTGGTTAGTATAAGCAAACACTTTGCGCGCAAGTTGCCATGCGTCATCCCAAGACATTTCATGCTCGTCGAGTAAGATACGCATAAACTCTAAAATGGCGATTGTTGGGTGAGTATCGTTTAATTGGATCGCCACTTTATCGGCAAAAATTGTTAAGTTTTTCTTCTGGTATAAGTCACCATGTTGTGCTTCAAACCGAGCGATTATGTCTTTGATTGAACAAGCACAGAAAAAGTATTGCTGAATAAAACGTAATTCATTACCTGCTTCGTGTTCATCATTTGGGTACAGTACTTTTGAAACACTTTCCGCATGAATTTGGTTTTCTAAGGCGTGTAAATAATCGCCATTGTTAAATTTATCCCAGTCAAAGGCGCTATCAGCACGACATTCCCAAAGGCGTAAAGTATTGACTGTATCGCTGTGGTAACCAACAATTGGAATGTCCCAAGGCACACCTTTAAAAACTTTACCTGCTTGCCATTGTGGCTTAGTACTACCATCAGCTTGTGGTACTTCCTCGACATGACCATAAAGTGGGATGTATTGTGCAGACTCTGGACGACAAACTTCCCATGGGTTGCCAAATTCTCGCCACATATCAGGTGTTTCAACTTGGTGGCCTTCAACAAAAGCTTGTTTAAATAAGCCGTGCTGATAATGAATGCCGTAGCCCATAGCGTTATAGTCAAGGGTGGCTAATGAATCTAAGAAACAAGCAGCTAAACGGCCTAAACCACCATTACCTAATGCTAAGTCAGGCCCTTCTTCACATAAGTCAGTCAAATCAAAACCTAGTGATGTTAAAGCCTTTTCTGCTGTTTCGTATAAATCTACATTATGTAAATTGTTTGATAATAAACGTCCCATTAAATATTCAAGGGATAAGTAATTTACGCTCTTAGCACCTTTTTTATTTTGACGTGCTTTAGTTTTATTTAATTTTGCCACAACGATGTCTTGTAACGCTAAAGACGTTGCTTGCCAGTGGGCGGATTTGGTTGCTTGTTCGTCAGCGACTTCACCTAAAGTAAATTGCAGGTGATGTTGAATGCGTGTTTTTAGCTCAGCAGTATTAATATCTGAAGCTTTTGTCGCTGCTTTCTTCGTTGTCATTTTAGTTGTGGTTTTAGTTTTGGTAACCATAAGTACTTCTAACTCTCAATTATTCAGTTAATAAAAAAACCCATGCTTGGATTATGAATAACTCTGAAATTAGGGCAATAAACTACATACGTATGCAAAGGCTAAAACCGGCAAAAACACTATGCATACGTATGTAACATTGTTATCAGAAGAGGTTATTGGCTTTATCTGTCTTGTTTGTAATTAATCTGTTATCAATTTTTGAGAAGTATAAATAGACAATTATCCTTTTGACCATATCAATGTCCTGAGATGACAAATAGTGGCGATAGAGGAAAGAGACAGATCGAATCAGTAATAAGGAGGATGGGCTTAAATCATTGGGGAAATGTACTAAATTTAGTTCCAATATTAAATTTTGATAACTAGGGGGATTTGTTAAATGTTAATAGGATGTTAAATCGAATCAGCAGGAAGAGCTTTTTATTGCAAAGCTATTTTTAAGAGGTTATCTTGCATTTATACCTTTAAATCAGGTAGATAAATATTGGTAAGGATGCTAACTAACTCCTCATAAACATCCTCCCGGATAATAGCTCTCTAAGAGATAAGTGACTTGCATAACCGTTAATAGTCATCTGCTTTATCTAGAAGGGGTTATAAAAACACGGCTGAAATTAAATTTTTGGTGGTTTTAATCAATTTGAGTCCTGAGTTGTATATTCACATTTGCTACTCGTAGTGAATATTGTCAGAAAATCCATAGGTTATTAGTAATCACTTGCAAGCTCGGTTCAATATTACTTTAATTCAAGGATTGAACAGTCTTATACATTAAGAGGTATATTGAAATAATATGTACTCCAAAGAAGTTGTTAAGATTAAAGATTGGTTGTTTGATGCAAACGATAATACATTAACTTCCTCAACCAATGTGGTTACCACGCTTGAACCTATTCATGCTGCGGTATTGTTTTATCTTATTAAAAACCATCGTCAGTCAGTTTCTAGACAGCAGCTTGCTGAAGATGTTTGGCATAGCAGCTATGTAGATGAAAGAACGATAAATGCCGCTATTTCTAAAATTAGGTCTGCTTTAGGTGGTGGTAAAACAGAGTACATAAAAACCATCCCATCGGTTGGTTATTCGTTAGTTTGTGAACTTTCAAAAGAACTTCCCTTGACGGCAAATCCAGTAGATGAAAATAGTGAACTATGCAAGATTGATAATGGACAAAGTGCTCATCTACTTCCAAGAAATGCCGCATTTATTCTATTTATTACGGCACTAATTATTGCCTTGGTATTACTTATTAGTCATTCAAATAAAGATGAAACCTCAGACTTTATTCAGCAAGTGCCTATCACACCAATAACCTATTTAGAGGGACAAGAGCTTTACCCAGCAATGTCGCCAAAAGAGGATTATTTAGCCTTTGTTCATGCTAAAGATGCCACCCTTGATTATCGTGTTATTGTTCAAGATAGAAAAACCCATCGTGCTGTCGAGGTAGAAAAAGATGTTTTTTCGACCTCTCCTTATTGGTCTTCAAATGGAGGGTACCTTTATTATCAAACCTTTGAACAGCAACAATGTTTAATAAAACGGGTTAAACATTTAGGAGGACTTGAGTTCAGCCCAGCAGAAGTTATGGTAAATTGTGGTGCTGTACCAAGCATGAGTCCTATCGCCATTGATAAAAGCAGTAACTGGTTGTATTACTCATTTAAAAGCTCTAGTTCAACCCCTTATTATATTACGCGCAAAAATATAACTACCCAAGATATTGAAACACTCACGGCACCTAAAGGCAGGTACTATGGTGATTACAGTTTAAGCCTTAGCCCAGATGGAAGTAAACTGGCATTTTTACGCTCTATTAGTAGTAGCAATAAATATATTATGGTACTTGAACTTGAGTCGGGCAATACTAATGAAGTGGTTAAGTACAGCCATTTTATGTTCTCCATTACTTGGAAAAATAATGATGAAGTATTATTCATCAATGACAGAAGCGAACTGACTTCAGTCACTATTGATAACAAACAATTAACTAAGCTTTATCAATTTGCTGAAAAAGCGTTTACACCGATAAATTTTAATAACACCACGATGTTATTTAGTTTTGGTAAAGTTTATAAAGGCGGAATTTTTAAGAAAAGTTTAGCGGGTTTATACTCAGAAATAACGCCAGTAATAAACTCCAGTTTTGATGACCATTCAGCAACGGTAAACCCGATTGATAATAACATTATGGCCTTTATTTCTGACCGTAACGGCAGCGAGCAAATATGGTTATTGGATAATGGCGATCTAGCCCCGTTAACTGAACATTACAATAGTAAAATAACCAATTTACAATTTTCCAATGATGGTTTATCACTGCTTTACCTTAATGGTAATCAGTTGTTTAACTATAACTTTAAGCAAGGGAAGGCTGATTTAGTGTTTGATCAACATAAAGTCAAGAATCCTATTTGGTCTTGTGGGAAAGAGGATATTGTTTTAGCGAGTCTTTACCAAAATGATATTTGGACCTTGGTTGAGCTTGATTTATTTACTGGGAATAAATTGCTCTTACTGCCAAGTATTGCTTCAGTTAAAGCAGATTGCGCGGCGGGAAAATATTATGTCACTAAGGAAAATAACAAAGGGGTCTTTAAACTCAATGAAAATTTAACCTCGGTTGACGGTGAAGTTTTATTGCCAGAGTATCACTTCACTCATGGTTTTCGTTGGGGGGTGGTTAACAATGCTATCTATTTTAATCAACACGGCCTAGTTTATAAATTTAATATTGTTAATCACGAATTGACTCAAGAGCAAGTTGGTGGACAAATAGTAACCAACTTCCACCTTAATGGCACTGATATTTATCTAAGTATTAAAATCTTAAATAACAATTACATATCAGAAATCCCAATAAATCCCAATAAATCCCAATATTGATTTTATAGACAAAATTAGAAAT
>Ga0105355_10003056_pt1 | contig 14826 bp, 8 predicted proteins | sample GOMGulsemesocosm_2_FD_83508 | JGI IMG/M metagenome (GOLD analysis project Ga0105355, IMG submission 83508) | Methane-oxidizing microbial communities from mesocosms in the Gulf of Mexico - GOM9C Gulf of Mexico | ecosystem: Environmental > Aquatic > Marine > Cold seeps | place: Gulf of Mexico... | reverse complement strand
ACGACAAGTGCAGCAGAGAGAAGACCGCCGATGGTTTCCTTAGGGATTCACAGGTAAGGCTGAAAGGGTGCGGTAAGAGCGCACCGGATTGCTGGTAACAGTAATTGCAGGGTAAACTCCACCTGGAGCAAGACCAAATAGGGTTTCATGATTAGTTTTACTAATATAAGCGTGGCTCGCGTGGAAACCGGGTAGGTTGCTTGAGCTATAGAGCGATTTATAGCCTAGACGAATGATTGTCACTTCCTTGGAAGATACAAAACCCGGCTTATGTGGTCAACTCACTTATTCTAAAAGAAAGCCTCGGCAGTAATGTCGGGGCTTTTTTGTTTTTCCCGCTATTTTTCTAGTAAATCCACTATAAAATCAACAAACTTATCTTTTTTACTAAGCTAAGGTACACTGAAATTAATGTATAGACTTACTAGCAAGTCTTTAATTAATTTAGCAAAGTATCCGTAAAGGTATAAATATGATTTTAGCCATTGATCAAGGCACTACTGGAACAACGATAAGAATTACTGACGTTCAAGGTCAAGAAATTTCAGTGGCTTATAATGAATTTCAGCAGTTCTACCCTAAACCCACTTGGGTTGAACATGATCCGCTAGAGATCTGGCAAGTGACCCAGGATAGTATTTTACAGGCACTAGATTCGGCCAAAATAACAGCAGCAGATATACGTTGTATCGGTATTACTAATCAAAGAGAGACTACTGTTGTTTGGCATAAAGAGACTGGTGAACCGCTATATAATGCCATTGTTTGGCAATGCCGGCGCTCAGCAGAATTATGTCAACAAATTAAAGGCTCAGGTAAAGAAAATTGGCTACACCAAAAAACAGGACTTTTAGTAGATGCCTATTTTTGTGCAACCAAGTTGCAGTGGCTATTTAAAGAAAAACCCGAATTAAGAGTATTGGCTGAAAATGGTGAGCTTGCGTTTGGTACCATAGACTCATGGCTGATGTGGAAATTAAGTCATGGTAAAGCGCATTGTACCGATCATACCAATGCTTCACGTACCATGCTTTATAATATTCATCAGCAACAATGGGATGATGAGTTACTGGAGTTTTTCGACATTCCCCAATCAATATTACCTAGCATTAAAACCTCCGCGGGTTTATTTGGTCATAGCGCCGAAGACGGTTTTCTTGGCAGAAGTATTCCAATTACCGGAGTTGCTGGCGATCAGCAATCAGCGTTATTCGCTCAACAGTGTACCAAAGCGGGTATGATCAAAAATACCTATGGTACTGGCTGCTTTATGCTGATGTATACCGCACAAACCCCTTGTTTATCTACTAACGGTTTATTGACAACCATCGCCTGTGATAAAGAAGGAAATCCTGCTTATGCACTTGAAGGGGCCGTTTTTATTGCCGGTGCTGGTGTGCAGTGGCTAAGAGATCAATTGCAGCTTATTGAACATGCAAGTGAAACTGAAGCATTAGCTTTAAGTGTTAGTGACAATAACGGCGTTTATTTTGTACCTGCTTTTAGTGGCCTTGGTGCTCCGCATTGGAATATGCAGGCAACAGGTTTAATTACCGGGTTAACTCAAGGTTGTAATAAAGCGCATATAGTTCGTGCCACTCTAGAAGCTATTGCCTTTCAAAGTTTTGACCTAATGCAGCTTATGCAGCAAGAAAGCTCAACTGATATTAGGCAATTAAAAGTAGACGGTGGTGCTTGTGCCAATAATTTTTTGATGCAATTTCAAGCTGATTTATTGGACGGTGTTATTGAGCGTCCGGCAAATATTGAATCAACAGTACTGGGCGCAACCATATTAGCCGCAATTGGACACAAAATTTGGGACTCAGAAACAGTTCCTGAAGTTTTATACGGAGAAGTAGATCGTTTTATTGGGCAGTTGCCGTCATTGAACGGTAATAAACTCATTAGTGGCTGGCAGGAAGCTTTAACGCAATGCCTTAATGATCGCTAAATTGATTAAGTTTTACTCAGGTTTAAGCCGTTAATTAACAACCAGTTAACTTTTTGTCATTATTTACCAATTGCCAGACAATTATACTCCATGCTAGTTTATTGTATTCAATATGCAAAATATATTTTGATTGGATGGTTAGTATGAATAGAAATAAAGTCGCGCTTGGAGTTCTCTGTGTAGTGGTAACAGCAACACTCGCTTATAATCAAACTCAGCAACTAGGGCAAGTTAAGCAAAGTAGCAGCAGTATAGTGCTCAAAGAGGAAAATAACGTATCATTATCAGCTAGTCTAGATAGTACTGTAAGCAATTCATTAGCTCCTGCTGAGCTCAAGGAAATACAGCTTGATGAAATTAAAACTACAAGTTTGAGTAGCTCTGTGAATAAGCAAAATGCTAGTAATCACTTGCCCAGCACCTATGTGCAGCCAGCAGATCATCGCAGTGCACGTCAACCTAAGCATCATGGTCATGAGCATGCTCAACAGCAAAGGCACCCAGAAGATAACTCTATAATCCCTCCAGGTGAACCTAAAAAACCGCTTCCTGAACAAAAAGATAATAGCTAGTCTTGATAAGTAAGCTGATAGGATGTCGGCCTATACTTAAATCAAATCACACTCCCATTATTATTCTGATTGATCATTAAAATATCGAAACCTGTCTACTTTTTGTTAAAATAAGTGATTTATTTAACATCTCGTAACATCATAATAACAAAAGATAAAAGCTTCATTAATAAACTACGAAAAAATTCTTACTTATTTTACCTCTTGAATATTGTATACAAAATATCGTATAAATGTGTTTGAGGTGTATTTAAATGTGCATTTCAACAAGAGATGGATGTGCGCTTTAGATGCAATCAGGGCAATAATAAAAATAATGCTCAAATTGCCACACGGACGAATTACCTAATCGCTTGCATAATAATAGGCTTAAGAATAATGAAACTAACAGCAAAGAAAACATTACTAGCTAGTGCGATATTTTTATCGTTGCACATGGGAACAGCACAAGCTGCATCAATGTGTGGCGCTAAAACTCAAGACCGTCAAGGTGAAGTTCCCGCCAACCAAACACAATGCATGACTGACTATGGTCATTACTTGTTTGTTACCGTGCCATATGAAAATAGTAACGTAACTATCACTACCTCGGGTGGTACGTTTATTGGCTCTGATGCTGATATAAAACTATATGATGGTAATGACTGGAGTGGCAATATTGAAGCCAGTAGCGCAACATCTGGCACCAATGAAGAAAGCCTGAGCTTTGTTTCTCGTGCAGGCGAGCGTTACTTTAAAATTGATGGCAACATAGAGCAAACTAACCTTACGGTTACTATCACTGGCGGTGATGTTCCACCACCTATGGGTGATTATATTGTTTATAACACCAATGTTGTTGTTGATGTTCCAGCTGCTTCTATCTCTTCAAAAGCACAATACGGCTCAGCTATTTCTGCTATTTTAGTGGCAAGTTATAGTGACTTCGCCGGTATAGCTAGTGCAGTTAATGATCCTATTAATGACGTTTCTGATGCTATTCATTACTTAGCAAAAGCAGATGATTTAGCCGATCCTGATTTAAACCAATTATTATATTTTTTAGCCTCATATAAATACAATGCTCAAGCGTTGACTGATGTAGAAGCTGCTAAACTAAGCACTGCATTATTAGCGGTAAGTCAAATGACTAACTTTATTGCACCTGCTGGCAGTGTTATTCAAGAAGGTTATGCAGCAGCTTTAAGCAATTTTAGAAATGATGCTAGTGCAGCATATTTTAAAGACCACCTACCACATTTATTAGCCATCATTCAGTATTACTCAGAGCAAACAAATCCATTTGGAATTAGCAATGGTGGTGATACTACTATGGCACTGATGGGGGCATTGGGTGATGCGGCTTATTATGGTGATGCTTCAATAAAATCAGCTGTTAATACCAACATGTTAGATGTGTTATCAGTAATGCGTTCATTCATCTTTTTAGGTGAGACGTCTCTTGATATGCGATGGTCTGCTGAGGCTGATAGAAAGTGGATTATGCCGCATTCATTCATCACTATGGGTAAATTAGCATCAATTGCTAATGACGAAGCAAAAACGCGCTTTGATAGTACTATTTTAGAAACACGCGAAAAAGTGATTCAAACAATCTCTGTTGAAACCACAGAAACAATTATCACTAAAAAATACCTAGAAAATGCCGGTCGTGCATGTGAAGTAGGTGATCCGTTATTTGGTAGTTGTATTGTGCCACCAAAAGAATCAGATATTTTAACGGTTAGTCATGCTTGTACCGATAAAATTACTATACGTGCACAAAGCTCTATTAGCCAAGCGACCCTTGATCAATCTTGTGCTGATATGGCACTGCAGGAAAGTGAGTTCCATACTTTTTTCAATACCGCAGGTACGCCAGTCACCGGTGATTTAAATGATCATATTGAAGTCGTTGCTTTTGCTAGCCCTGCAGATTATGAAAAATATGCACCCGAGTTTTTTGGTATCTCTACCGACAATGGTGGTATGTATCTAGAGGGCACACCAACGGCTCAAGGCAACCAAGCTCGCTTTATTGCAATGCAATGTCCAGATGACTGGGTAGGTGGCTCTTGTCAGTACATAGATCAAATCTATAACTTAAGACATGAATTTGTACACTATTTAGATGGTCGTTATATTAAAGCGGGTTCTTATGGCTCGTTTGATTATAACGTTTCATGGTCAGAAGGTATGGCTGAATATATGGCGATGGGGGCAGAGCATACTCGTACATTAAATACCTTAAAGGGAGAGACAATTCCGCCACTTTATAACTTGTTATTTATGAGTTATGAGTATGACAATTTATACCCATGGGGCTATTTTGCCATGCGTTATTTGTCTGAAGAGCATAAAAGCGAAGTTGAATTAATAACCGCAGCCTTACAAGCTGGCGATAACAATGCCTATATCGCTACACTTAAAGCTGTAACGCTGCGCACTGAAGACGGCTTTGAAGCTTATATGTTAGCAAATTCTGAAACCCTTGCTCCAGCTGCAGCTCAAATACCGGCACAAGATACTATTGGTAGCTGTAATTTAGTACAAGAATATGCTCGTCATGTTGATGCTGCTTCAACTAACTTTACTTTTACTAATACTACTGACACACCAGTGTCATTATTTTGGTTAGATAGCACTAAAGGCGAAGCTAATTTTGGCAAGAACTATAAGACTCTAAATCAAGGTGATACTTATAACTCTAGCTCGTGGAAAGTAGGCGATCGCATGATGTTATCTGACAACAACATGAATTGTGTTGGTGTGGCGGTAATGGCAGAGAATGACAACAGTTTCACCATTACAGCTGACTTAGTGAAAGATGTGGTAGCTGAGGAGATCCCTGCAATAAATGAAATGGGTAGTTGTGCATTAGCACAGCCGCATTTGATTATGGATCAATCACATGAGTTCTCAATTACTAATACTTCTGACACGCCAGTGCGTTTATTTAGAATTGATAATACTAAAGGTACAATTATTACTTCAAGTGGCGGTACTGGCTTTACCCATGGTTACGGAGTACTAGCGCCTGGCGCAACTTATAGCAACGATGTTTGGTATGGAGATCGCCGATTAATGGTTACAGATAGCCAATTAAACTGTCTATCTGTTGGTGTATTAGATAACCCAATTGCTAGTTTTACTGTTGACCAAGTAATGGTTGCTAATGCAGCTCCAACTGAGGTTATCCCAGCAGCAAACACTATTGGTAGCTGTGCCTTGATGCAAAAACATTTAACGGGTCCTTTTGAAGCTGACTTCTCATTTATCAACAATAGTGACACACCAGTGCGTGTTCACCGTGTTGATAATGAAACAGGTGAGCTCAACGTTGGTTTTGGCTTTACTACCCTTACAACAGGCGAAACATATGACAGTGTCACCTCTTGGAAATGGTTTGGTAATCGCCGTGCTGCCATTACTGATGAAAACAATCAGTGTTTAGGTGTTGCGGTAATGACAGAAGAAAATACCAGTAACGATTATGTCATTACTAATGATCTTACTGGCGGAACAACAACGCCGATTGATTCTGATGGTGATGGCGTGATTGATAGCCTTGATGCTTTCCCATTCGATCCTACTGAAACTATGGACAGCGATGGCGATGGTGTTGGTAATAACGGCGATGTTTTCCCTAACGATGCAACTGAAACAAAAGATACTGATGGTGACGGTATTGGTGACAATGCTGATACAACACCAAATGGAGAGGTTGATACTGATGGTGATGGTCATTTAGACAGTGTTGATGCTTTCCCTAATGATGCAACTGAATGGGCAGATAGCGATAACGATGGCTATGGTGACAATGGTGATGCCTTCCCTAACAATGCAACTGAGTGGTTAGATACAGATGGCGATGGTCATGGTGATAATAGTGATCAATTCCCAACAGATGCAACTGAATGGGCTGATAGCGACTTAGATGGCTTTGGTAACAACAGTGACGCTTTCCCTGACGATGCAAGCGAATGGTTAGATACAGATGGTGACGGTCATGGTGATAACAGCGATGTATTCCCAAATGACGCAACTGAATGGTTAGACTCTGATGGTGATGGCATGGGTGATAACTCTGACCCTTATCCAAATGATGCAACCAATGGCAGTGGCGTGACTGTACCTGATTGTGGTGCAGCAACCATTACTAGTGGCAAACTAACACTTGATAAAAATGAGTGTGTAGCAGGTGGTCGTGGCTCGTATTATGTGTGGGTTGAAGAAGATAATACTAAACTATTCCTAACTACTGCAGGTGGTAATGGTGATGTTGGTATTTACTTTAATGCTGATACTTGGGCAACAACAGCCAATGCACAAGCATCTTCTGCTAGCACAGGTACTGCACAATCATTGCAAGTTACTGCAAATAGAGGCTGGCGTTACATTACATTAGATAGTTCAAATAACTATGCTGATGTAACCTTTAACGTTAGTTTAACTGGTCTGGTAACACCGCCTACACCACCAGCTCCGACTGAAATAGCAAATGCTTGTGCAGCAACTGCATCATTTACCTATGGCGCTTTAGAATCAGGTAAAGCTGTTTGTACGGGCAGTGGCCATAATAGCTACTATATTTATCTAGATGATAGTGTTAGCAGCATTGAAGTAAACACAGCTCATGGTACTGGTGATGTTGAGCTTTATAGCGGAACTAGCTGGCCATCAGCTACAAACCATAGCCATAAATCAACTACTGTAGGTACTAGCTCACAAAGCATTACCGTTAATAATCCGCCTAAAGGTTGGTATTATATTGCCGTTGAAAGTGCAGGTAGTGATGTTGCAGTGCAAGTTGATGTGAAATAGTTTGTTGGTATGAGAACTATTAACTAAGTTCAGTTCAAGTTAACTCAACTAAGTTTACTTAATTAAAGCGGGCCATTTGGCCCGTTTTTTATGGCTTCGAGACAAGCTTTGCAGCATAACTTTTATATGCCACTCTATATAAAACAGCTAGCAGGCTTTCACTTAGTCATTTTTAGGTGTTTTCTCAAGTTTACTGTTATAGTTTTAAAAGAGGTTTGTGCAGACACATATGGCTAAAAATCTATTTTTATTATTAATTTTAATAAGCTCGCTTATAGTCGAAAACGTACTAGCTAAAGAGGTTAAGTCGCTAGTACCTGTCTATGTATATCACCAGCAGCCACCATATATAATTCATCTTGATAAGCAAACGGGCTTATATTTTGATTTTGTAAAGCGTTTAAATGCCTTGAGTGATGACTATAACTTTGAAGTTATGTTTATACCCAGAAAAAGAGTTGAGCGTATGTTAGAAAGCAACTCTATGAATGGAATATTACTTGGCGTTAATCCTAAATGGTTTAAGGATAAAAATGAAAGTAAGTACCTATGGAGTTCGGTAATTTTTCATGACAGAGATGAAGTCGTATCACTAAAGGCTAAGCCTGTTGAGTTTAATGGGGCGGAATCTTTATCAGGTATGGTAGTTGGTGGCGTTAGAGGCTTTTATTATTATGGCATTAATGAACTTGTGCTCGCCAAAAAGGCCAAACGAATTGACACCGTAAATGAGCCCAACTTATTTATTCTTCTACTTAAGCAACGTGTTGATCTAACAATTATCAGTAAGCTCACTTTTAACTATATGGTTGAACAAAATGATTGGCAAAATGACTTTCATTTATCAACTATTCCTCATGATATTTATCAGCGCAGAATATTAGTCCCTCGTAATATGAAGGCAACATATCAACCACTGCAACAGCTTCTTGGAAAAATCCAGCAAGATAAAACTTGGCAACAAACCATAAGCCTTTATCAGTAGTTCCTCTAACTAGATTCTCAGAAGATCTTAGCGGGTGACAGGCCAAGACATAACAATTTTTGCACCTGATTCTGTATTTTCTAAGCTAAACTCACCACCATGGTTACGAGTGATCTCAGCACACAATGATAAACCAATACCTGAGCCATGACTTTTAGTTGTGTAAAAAGGTGTTAAGGCATTATCTAGGTTAGAAAAACCAGGGCCGTTATCGGTAACTTCAATCACTTGTTTGCCTTGTTGATAGAAAGTACTAACAGTAATTTTACAATGCTCTTTATCACAAGCTTCTTGAGCATTTTTGAATATATTGATCAGTATTTGCGCCATTTGTTGTATGTCTGCAAAGCATTGCGCATTACCTTGGAAGTGAACTGTACAAGGCTCAGTGATCATTGCTTTAGCTTCATCAAGTACTTCTTTTAAATCAAACCAGCTCGCTTGTGGTACGGGAAGATGGCTTAATTGACTATATTGCTCAATAAAACTGAGTAAGCGATCACTACGCTGCTTTATTCTACTTAGCACCATACGAACTTGATCTTCATTAAAATTGTCATTGCATAATAAAGTGTCGGCCATTGATGCCATAGGTGTTAACGAGTTACGTAGTTCATGCGCTAAAACCCTGATCAGGTTTTGCTGGGTAATACTCTGTTGTTGGTGTAAAGGTTGCGAAATATCTAATGCAGAAAATATATGACAGCGTTTTTGTTGGAATAAATAGCTAACACTTTGGCACTGCCATTGTTGATTAAACTGGCTATGGGATAAGTTATCACTCTCTAATTTAAAACCTAAGTCTTGTGCGCTTGTGCCAATAAGCATAGGTTGTTGGATTTTCTCTTTCATGGCAATGTTGCGGTAACTTAATAGATTATTTTCATCAAATAAACACACGGGAATAGGCCAAGAATCTAAAATATGACTGAGTACATTTTCTAATGTTTGATTTTGTTGTACCTTTCTTTCATTACCTAGAGCAAGGGCAGATATTTCTTTTTGCAAGCCAGCAAGTAAATTGTCAGGGTGCTGCACTTTAAAACGTAAGTTAGTTTCGCCTTCTCGAATGATCTGTGTGTAGGTCGTGAGTTGCATAATGGCTTGTCGCCAGAAATGATAACAGCTCGATGTTAACCAGATGAGTGGGTAAGCGAGAAAAAATATGATGGTAGCTGTGGCTAATTTACTCCAACCCAAACTATGAGTTAATGCTGCACATAATATTAATATCACCACAGCAGTAGTTGTTAAACCTAAAGCAAGCCAGCGTTCGTGACTAAGCTTTAGGAAAAATGGTGAGGTTAATTTTTTATTACTATTCAACATGGTGAATGGCAAATTTTTCTAAACGACGGTATAGCGCATTACGAGAAATGTCTAATAGCTTAGCAGCCTCGATTACTTGGCCTCCAGTAACCTTCATCGCTTTTTCAATTAATTGTTTTTCAGCTTCTTCTAGCGGTTGTAGGATTACAGCGTCATTATTGTTGTCTGTATTTTCAAGCATTAGCTGTTGGGCGGAAATTTCATTTGTTGAAGTGAGCAATACTGCGCGTTCTATCACATGGCTAAACTCACGGATATTACCAGGCCAATTGTGCTGCTTTAATTTGCTCAAGGCACAATGACTGATAGTTAATGCTTGCTTACCATATTTACCGCTAAACTTATCGATAAAACTAATGGCTAATGCTTCAATATCTTCAATACGCTCTCTCAATGGTGGAATTGTAATAACAATGGTATTTAATCGGTATAACAAATCTTGACGAAAAGCTTGCTCACTTATTAACTGGTTAAGATCAGCATTAGTGGCACTAATTAAGCGCACATCGGCAACTTGGGTTTGGCTTGAACCCAAAATTTCATATTGACCGGTTTCTAATACTCGTAATAACTTGGGTTGTAAGGTTAGTGGTAATGAACCTATTTCATCAAAGAATAATGTGCCTTTATCAGCAAGTTGAAAACGACCTATGCGGTTTTGCTTAGCATCGGTAAAGGCGCCTTTTTGGTGACCAAATAACTCACTTTCAAATAAGTTATCTGGAATAGCCGCCATATTCACAGCAATAAGAGGTGATTGTTGACGTGATGATAATTGATGAATTCGCTCAGCTAATAATGATTTACCCGTGCCATTTTCACCTAATATCAATATGTTGGCATCAGTTGGTGCAATTTGTTCAACTAAGGTTTCAATGGCTTGCATACTGGCTGATTGGCAGACCCAGGTTTTTTTATTGTCGCTGGCGAGTAGTTGTCGGTAGCCTTGGTTTTGCTCTTTTATCTTGCTAAAGCTTAGCTGCTGTTTAATGCTGTTTAAAAGTTTTAGTTTATTCCAAGGTTTTTCGATAAAGTCACAGGCACCATTTTGTAAGCCTTGAACTGCCAGATCTATTGAGCCCCAAGCTGTCATTAATATCACCGGAATATTTAATGGTTGCAGTTGCTCTAAAATAGCAAGGCCTTCTTGACCGCTAGTGGTATCGCGTGAGAAATTCATATCAAGCAATACTAGATCTGGTTTTTGACGAGTACTTTGAATGGTAATTTCTTTGGCATTTTCAGCTTCAATGATTTGGTAACCCTCAGCACTAAGCAATAAATTTAATGCTAAGCGAATATCTTCATCATCATCAGCAATTAATATGGTGGCATTTGTCATAGGGTGTTCCAAAACGTTAAGTGTAGAGTCTTTCATTAAAATATAAGAAAAAGAAAAGGAAACAAGCTCGCTGTTTCCTTTACCAATAGTACTAGTATGCCAATTACTTTAGATACTTGGCTAGTAATAAATGCCTGTTTTATCAGACATCTATTACTTATTGTTATTCCTCTCTTAATGCTTGCATAGGGTCACTACTGATAACTCGCCATGCCGGCATAATGACTGACAAAAGTACAATCATCACTAAAGCAGAATCTAAAGCTGCCATAGCTAACCAGTTAAAATCAGGTAACATTTCTAAGTTTTGTGATATTTGTGGGTAAGCAAATACCGATATAATAAAGCCTAAACCTAAACCTATCACTAACATAGCAAGTGCATCTTTTAAGATGAAATTAACTAACTTTGCTTGTTTAGCACCCGTTGCCATACGCACGGCTAACTCATATTTTCTATGGTTGGTAGTCATTTGAGTTAGACCTGCTACACCAATAGCCGCTAAGAAAAGTGTTAAGCCTGTCATTGTTAATACTATCCATAAACTAAGTCGTTGGTTAAGGGTTTGTGTTTGCCAAATGTCAGCTAATGATTCAATGTCTATATTCGTTAGTCTTGGAAATTGGCGTTTAATTTCACTTTCAAGCATAGCAGGGGTGATAGTTTTGCCTTCAGCTAACATTACGGTAAATTGAATGGTTGTGCCTGGTCTTACTCTATGTGAGTAGACAGAAGGTAAGCCCAATGGATCTGCTATACCTGTTTGGCTTAAAGTATTAGCAACAATACCGGTAACAATTGATGGTGGTGTTGAGTTATCAGGACTCATTTGAATAGTTTTACCAATAACTTCGGCGTAAGTTAATTTTGAAAATAATGTTTTTGCCATATTTTCATCAATAACAATTCTATCTTCATCATTATCTATTTGCTCTTGGCTTAAATTTGCACCAGCAAGCATAGGGATATTGAATGTTGAAAAATAATTAGCCCCTAAGGTTTTTATTTGATGAATCACTCGCTCACCTGAGTCGGCATCACGAAAAGCATTAACACGTAGAGAGCCGGACAAAGGCCCATAATTAGGCACAATTACTTGGCTGTCAGGTACTTGTTGCTCAATTAAAGTAGAAACATTTTCAAGTAGTTGTTTTGCTTCACTTTTGCCGTATGAATCGAAGGTGTTTATTTGAGTGATATACTCTTCATCGCTGATAGTCATAGCAACTTCATAGCTATTACCAATATCGTAGCCAGTATCTTGATAAACAGCTTGATAGCTTTGCATCGCTATCATTACTGATGCGGTTAATAATACTGAGGCAATTGAAAGCTGTAGTACCATTAAAACACGGCTCAACCACTGGTTACTTTGTGCTTGGATGCCTTTACCACTACTGTTTAAGTTATTGCCAAGCGCCTGCTTATCAATATCAACCAGTGCTAGCGCGCTAAATAAAACACTTAGCACTAAGATGATCACAATTGACGCAATTATGGTTGTGCTGTCAATGCCAATTGCTTCCATCATAGGTAAACTATCACCAGCGATTAGCGGTAAACTTCTTATTGCCCAACCCGTAACTAATAAGCCAGTTAATGCTGCTAGAATAAAACTTGGTAAGTTTTCTAGTAATACCAGTAACCTTACTTTTGATAGGCTTGCCCCCAAGCTAATTTGAATGGCAAACTCTTTAGTTCTGCCTTGGTAGTGAGCAATAAATAAATTCAGTAAGTTAAGTGTCGCCATTAATAACAAGCCAGTGACAGCCGCAAATAAGGCAATAAGTAAGTTTTCAGTTTCACCTAGCATATTGCTACGGTAGTTACTGCCTTTAGCCTCTTTGGTGGTGTTATTCATAAAGTCCATGAACATTTGAACTTGGTCGCCATCAACATTTCGGGTGACATAATCTTCTAACCAGGCATCAACCTGAGCTTGTGAAGGAAACTTTTCTTGGCCGTTACTTGACTTTAAAATAAGGTTGTCAATTTCATTACTGATGTTACCAACATTATCCGTTTGCGCTTTTACCTTGGTTAAGTTGGCAATAAACCATACTTGTTGCGCTAAAATAGCTTGGTTACTTTTTATTGCCATTACATCTTCAATAACACCGGCAATGATATAATTTTTATTGGTTATGGTTACCTGCTTACCTATAACTGATTTAAGGCCACCAAAAGCACTTTGCCAAAGACTATTAGAAATCCACACATACTTTTCTGGTGATTCGACCGTGACATTATCACCTAGTAATAACTGGCTACCTAAGACTGAAAGAATGTTATTTGAAGCTTCATAACGAGTAGTCGCGAAAGTTGTATTGTTTACTACAACGTCTTGCTCTGACGGGGCGATACCAGCCCATTCACCTAAATCAGCAAAGTGCTCACTAAAGTCAGCTAGGCGGTTCATGTTCCAATAGGAAACACTTAATGTATCTGACATTTTAAAGCGATAATCAAAGGTGCTCAGTGAAGCTTCATTTTTGACACCTTGCAATGGCTTATATAACAAGGTCGATGAAATTGAAATAACACTAAGTACAGCACCTAAGGTTAAGCCTAGCGTTAAGATTAACGGTATGCTTAAGCGAGGCAGCGAAAATACCCGAGTTATGCCTTGGTATAATGATTTTTTGAATAAACTCATGCAACCCCCTGCAATGATTTTTCATGTTTTTCAGTTGGACTTTGAACAGCATTTATTTCTGAAACAATTTGACCATCAAGCAGTTGAATTTGACGACTTGCGCAGCGTGAGTAGCGACTGTCATGAGTTACCATTACTATGGTAGAGCCATCTTTATTTAATTGCTCTAACAACGACATAACTTGGTCGCCATTTTTACTGTCCAAGTTCCCTGTTGGCTCATCGACTAAGATTAAATCTGGTTTACCAACAAGAGCACGAGCAATAGCTATACGTTGCTGTTGACCACCAGATAACTGGTTTGGTCGATAATGTTGACGGTGTAGCATATCAACATGGGTAAGTACCTCTTCAACACGTTGTTTTATTTCTGCTTTTTTACAACCTCTGTGCTCTAGTGGTAGTGCAACATTTTCAAACACTGTTAGGCTATCGATTAAGTTAAATGACTGAAAGACATAACCAATATGTTCATTACGAATCTGTGTTCTCTGATCTACTTTTAAACCACTCGTTGAAATATTTGCTAGTTGGTAATCACCTTCACTAGCTGAATCCATTAAACCCATAATAGAAAGCAATGTTGATTTACCACAGCCGGAAGGGCCTGTAATAGCGACAAATTCACCTTGATTGATTTCTAAGCTAACACCTTGTAATGCATGGGTTTCTATTTGCTGGCTATCATAACGTTTGTGTATGTTTGACATGGTAACTACGTTTTTCATGTGATTTTCCTTAATTTATATCGCTATTTATTTGTTTATGTTTGTCTATATTAGTTTTGTATTTGTGTAGAGGTTTTCATTATTCAGTTAAGGTCAATTGTTGGTATTGGTTATATTGTTGTGTGTCGCTACTGACGATTTGTTCATCTTGTTTTAGCCCGGAAATGATCACTAATTTATTCTCGGATAATTCACCGAAGGTGACATCTCTTTGTATTAACAAGTTGTTGCTAGAGCGAACAAATAGGCTTTGTTTACTGCGAGGGCGAAAACCCGGAACTTGTGTAATGTAGTTAGTGTCTTGTTGGTGTTTAATAAATACTTGTGCCGATATCGACAATGCAGGGCGCGCATTTGACGTTAATGGTTCATCAATGACAGCTTCTGCTAATACTGAGCCGTTACTGACCACACTTTCAATGCGAGTAATATGACCCTTAATGATGCCTTTTTGTGT
>Ga0105355_10003048_pt1 | contig 14845 bp, 14 predicted proteins | sample GOMGulsemesocosm_2_FD_83508 | JGI IMG/M metagenome (GOLD analysis project Ga0105355, IMG submission 83508) | Methane-oxidizing microbial communities from mesocosms in the Gulf of Mexico - GOM9C Gulf of Mexico | ecosystem: Environmental > Aquatic > Marine > Cold seeps | place: Gulf of Mexico... | reverse complement strand
CCATTTGATTGCTTTCACCGGAATACCAGGTGCAGCCCAAGGCGAAGAGTAACCGTAAGAAATCTGCCCTGCATTGGCAAAACTGGTTTCTTCAGCGCCCCTTTCCTGACGGTCAATGACAGTCACCTCATGGCCAGCTTTCGCCAGATACCATGCCGACGTTAACCCAATAACCCCACAACCTAATACCATCACTTTCATTTTATACCGACTATCACCAATAAATAATACCGTTAGCATAGGGATGTTACATTTACTTAACAATCCATAAGTATTAATATCAGCCTTTAGTAAAACTAAACGCAGAATAGGATAAGAGAGCCATTGATGATAAAAATTAACGATAATCTGTTATCCGGTTTAGCGACATTTACGGCGACCGCCAGTTGCAATAGCTTTACTCAATCCGCCGAAAAATTGCATATCACCACAGGTGCTATTAGCCAGCAAATAAAACAGTTGGAACAGAACCTTAAATTAGCTCTGTTTGAACGCCACTCTCGTGGGATCCGCTTAACCTCAGCGGGACACCAATTACATCAAGTCGTCGAACAAAGTTTGACAGATATTGGCGATGTCATCAGTCAGTTGCAACAAGTTAACCGCCATGCTGGAGAGGTACATCTTAAACTCACCCCCTCTTTTGCATATAAATGGTTAGTTCCCCGCTTACAAGATTTCTATCAGCAATACCCAGACATCAAGATCCACACCTTTGCCGAAGGTGCATTGGTGGATCATACCGATAGCAATTTTGATCTGGCAATCGATTACGGCCAAAGTCCCTACCAATCAAGCGATAAAAAAATTCACGCTGAATTACTATTGGCAGAACAGTTATTACCCGTGATGAGCCCACAATACATGGCAACGTTTAACTGGGATCTGACGAAAGATATTAATAAGCGAGATAACATAGATGTTTGGCAGACGGTTACGCTCTTGCATGATGCGATGCCTTGGCAGCATGCCGATAAGGATGTGGAATGGCAATTTTGGTTACAGCAAATGTCTCTCGAAACGCCAAAAACAACACAAGTAAAAACAGGAAAAAATGCGCTGAGTAAACACGGGCATTATTTTAATCGTACGGATATGGCAATTGCTGCCGCAGCCGCAGGATTAGGCGTTGCATTAGCCCGCTGCGCATTACTTGATAATGATTTAACCACAGCGGGTCTAGCCAAAGCAGGTTTAGCTTCGCCTTTCAGTCCTATCGATGCACACGCAGGGTATTACTTGATCCAGCATCATCATTCGCCCGCGATTGAATGTTTTAAAGCCTGGTTAAAACAACAAGCCTATTTGCAACAGACGAAACAGGGATAAGCGAGTAACTACCAATAGTTCTCTGAGCTAAAGTGACCAGCACTGCGACGTGAATGTTTTTGATAGTCAAGCTGCTTTAACACTTCTGCCGTATCCTTAACCATACTCGGATTACCACACAAATAGAAAAAACTGCGTTCAGGGGTCAATGCGACACCCGCTACTTTGGCCAATTCACCGGTCTCTAGTAAGGCAGGGATCCGACCGCGTAATGTATCTTTTCTATGTTCTCGAGATACCACAGGTACATAATGAAACTTACCTTGATAGCGGGTTTCAAGTTGCTGGATTTTATCCTGATAAACTAACTCGACAGACGTTCTCACTGCATGCACCAATACCACGTTATCAAAACGCTGCTGAGTCTCCATTTCATCAAGTAACGATAGAAAAGGACCAACCGCAGTGCCCGTCGACAACAACCATAGATCTTTTGTATAACGTGGGATCTCATCCAACGTCATAAAACCAGCGGGATTTTTACCGACATACACGTCATCCCCAACTTGTAATCTATCTAAGCGTGGTGATAATTGTCCATCAGGCACTGTAATAATCAAAAACTCCATCACTTGTTGACCCTGCGCCTGGTTAGGCGAGTTAACAAATGAATAAGCCCGGCGAACCCATTCACCAGCATCATCGTAGAGTGCTAATTTAGTAAACTGACCTGCGGTATAACGAGATATCTCGGCGGTGACCTGTAAACTGAATTCACTATCAGTCCAGTTGATACGCCCAGTAACTTCACCCTTAATTAGACCATGTGGTATTTCCTTCATTACCGACCTCACAAATATAAATTGAGCATAATAAGAATAGTGCAAGAAGTATGAAAACAACGTGTTGAATACACGAAGAATTGTAATTAGTTATGAGTTATAAATTTATGGTATTTCCCATTTTGCTCCTCTTGCTCCAATAATACAAACACAAGTCATCGCAAGGAGCCAATATGCTTATTAACAAACTCATTATGCTACTGGTATGTGTATCCATACTATTGTCCGTCTTTACTAGCGGCTTAATATCGTCAGCATTAGATCTCACCGCATTTTCATTATTGATCACCTATTTATTAAGAAAAAAGAAAACAGAAAAAAAAGTAATGACATAAAAAAAGAGAGGTTATATAACCTCTCTTTTAAACATCTGGTCCCATTTTAAAGTAGCTATACCACTACATAAAAAACAAAATATAAACCAGTGAACTGGTACTAATCGCGATCCAAAGTAACACGCCTAACAGCAATGGTTTTATACCTGCCTCTTTGATTTTTTGTACCGTGATACCCGCACCAATCAAGAATAAACACATCACTAATACTTGTTTAGATACACTGAAAATACCTTGATATAACACCTGGTAGTCCGGCAGTACATAAGCAGTGAAGATAGCAAAACAATAAAATAAGATGAAAAACGGTATCGTTAACTTTTTACTGTCACCTTTAAATAATAATGCACTAATAAACGCCACAGGTACGATCCACAAGGCTCGGGCCAATTTTAATGTAGTCGCCGTTAATAATGCTTCATCACCATAAGCAGAAGCTGCACCGACAACAGATGAAGTATCATGAATAGCAATCGCACTCCACACCCCAAATGCATGTTGGCTCATCTCCAATAAATGACCTATAACAGGAAACAGAAATAAAGCCACGGAGTTAAGAATAAAGACGGTCGCTAATGCCAATGAAGTTTGATCATTTTTAGCATTAATGGCTGGCGCAACAGCGGCAATCGCACTACCACCACAGATTGCAGTGCCAGCAGAAATTAAATAGCCGGTCTTTTTTTCAATTTTAAGCGCCTTAGTCAGGACCCAACCTAATATTAACGTAAAGAAAATAGACGTAACGATAATACCAATCCCATCTTTAGTCGCAATTATCGCGTCTTCTAAATTAATACCAAAACCTAAACCAACAATAGAATACGCCAGTGTTTTTTTAGTGATAGCACTTAGATTGATACTTTGAGGAACAAGACCTAATGTTGCCAGCGTAAAGCCTAACACTAAAGCCACGGGTGATGAGATAAGCGGCGTTAGACACAATAAGCCGATAGAGATAAACAATAAATCTGTTTTTTTCAATGAAGCATTGGTGAGAAATTTAAACATGCTGGGCTCTCTATTTCTAAGAACCAATAGTATAACCTGCCCTATAAGTTAAAAACATTAGAATGAAATTAACCTACGGTTCATAAAAATTGAACCTTTAACAAGTAAATAAAATCACAGTTAACTTGGTCACACTTTAAGTTTAAATGTTAAAAAATACCGAACTTATAATAAGAATAACTGACTTACAATATAGTAATCGTACATTACACTAAGATAAGCCCAGTTAAACGACGATCGTGACCGTGCTTATTCCGTAAAAACAATTATCTCTTGCGAGGTTATGTGATGAAAAAACCAATTGATAAGCCAAAATTAAATACCGACAATCAAATCTTAACCGAAATCGAACTGAATGCGTTACGAGAAGAATTCGGCATGAGTAAAACACATTACGATATTCATGACTTAATACTGGCAGACATTCCACCTGAAATGCTTAAAGCGCTACTACAAGCTGATTCTATTTCCATTATAGCGAAGCGTGACCAGCAGGAATTACACTTCCCATTATATTTAACAAACGATGGCTACCAGAATGGTTTACAAGGGCCTGCAATGGCAGATATTAGCCCTCAACTTAATCAGCATAAGCTTCATAAATTTCAATAAATTCAGGTAGATTAGAAATTAAAGAGTGGATACAATCGGGATCAAACATAATGCCTGAATTATCTTTCATATAGGTAATGACGTCATCAATACTCCATGCCTGCTTATATAAGCGTTTACTTAATAACGCATCAAACACATCTGCAACCATGACAATTCGTGCTTCTAACGGAATTCCCTCCCCTTTTAACCCCATTGGATAGCCATTACCATTATAATGCTCATGATGGTGCAGAATAATATTTTTCAAAAAACAATACTCTTCAACATGCCTCACTTTAGCAGGGAAGTGTCCAAGTACATCATCAATAATATCAACACCATGCATGCAGTGTTGGTTCATTATCTTACGTTCTTCAGGGGTAAATATCGCTCTGCTAAATAAGATATCATCGGGGATCTTATATTTACCAATATCATGAAAAGCCGCATAAGATTCGATACGACGAATGAACTCATTAGTAACACCTTTCTCTTTACTCAACAAATACGCCAGCTTTGAGCTATAACGTTCCATTCGATGAAGGTGCGCTTTTGTTTCTGGATCCTTGGCATGCCCCATATCCAACGCAATGGCCAGTGAGATACTAATAAATTGCTTCTTCTCAAATTGACGAACCATGAGAGAGTGAATGATGGTCGACAAAAATAGCATATCTTGCTGTACCGAACGTTTCGAAAAGAAGGAAAGCTCAGAGGCATTAAAAAATACCATCGCAATAGCATCACCCTTAAATATCAATGGATAAGAAAAACTACTACGGTGGCCATTATTCAATAAAAAAAGGGTTCTTGGATTTAATGTTAGATTTGATAAGTCATTCACCACACGCTCAGCGCCTGACTTAATCATTTTCGGAATACCGCCATCTTGATTTACTTTTTTAGTAAAAAGCTCATCATTGCTATCGGTAACAAGTCTATCGCGGACAAAATAATTAGACGCTTGATCATCTTTAATCAAAATAACAGACAGTCTCGATAAGCCCTGATAACTATTAATCGCGATGTTATAAAGCATATCAAGATGGCTTGCAGTGTCTTCATCTTGGTTAAACATCTGATTTATTTTACTATAATTAAGCATACATTAATCCTATCAGGTATAAGGCAAGGTAGTTGCTTATCCTATTCCAACGTTCTTTATTTTGGACAAACAAAACAATAGCAAAATACCGCTATTGAAATACCCATTAATGCATAGGCATACCTATAGTTAAATATATACAATTATAAAAATATGACTGTTATTTAATGTATTTTTGTTAATTACATCAAACTATTACCGCCATAAATCCCTATCAAATTGCAAATTAGTCAATTTTCTATTAGTAAAGAATAACATAACGATTATCTGTGATAGCGAATACAACAAACATCACCAATACCATGTCGATATCTACGGCAAAACGTAAACGCGAGTACCATACTTTAGCTATCCGTTAATACAACCAACAATAATGAGACCTGTAAATCCACTAGCAATATAATTAATCACTTTGTAGTAGAAATTCATTTGTAACCACGACTACGTCAATTTTCACAAAATATTGGAATGCTATAGTAACGATAGACATTTACTTTCATTCTTGAGGAAACCTTATGTTAAATGAGAATCACGCACTTATTTTTGACTTTCCAGAATTAAAACAAGATATCGTTTATTTGAATTATAAAAATGAAACGTTTAGAGAGAAATCAAAGCAATACCACATATTAGATTATGATATTCGCCAATTGGAAATGGCAGGAAGTCCTACTGATGATCAGCACATGACACAGTTAAAATTACAACGAGCTAATTTAAAAGATGTGTTATACCAGCAGCTAAAACAACACCATGACGAAGTGATATCTGCATCTTAAAACGATGAAGCGGGTCTAAGGATTCGCTTTTTTATTGCTAAAATTAATTGAGTTAAAGTGGTACTGGATGTATCGATGATAAATTGAGGCTAAAGGTAGAATTCAGTTGAAGGTATTCACGGTATTTCGAGTAAAAATAAAAAGCGCTAGAGACTGTAGCGCTTTATCAAAACATTATGAACTACGCGTCAGTTTGTAGTAAATCCATAACCATTAATTTACGAATCACACTAACGTACATAACGTTAATTTTTGCTAACTTAGTAATTTCAGTCAAAGAGTGACCTTCGCGTAATAGTTGGATAACGTATAGTACTTGTTCTTTGTTCATAATAGCCTCGATAACTATGTTTCTAATTTATAAATCTATCTATAAATTAATATGTTTATAATTTGATATGGGCTCATAATACTGTTTTATTTTTTATATAATATTTCGTTTAAAATTAAAAATTCAAATACGATATATTTTTCCATAAAATATATATAATTAGGTATTAGAATTTATATCTATCGTTCATAAAAATACCCACTAAACTCACTATCTACCTCATCATTCCAAGTATTTCTATCGTTTTAACAATATATCAAGCTATGAGTATATTTAGACATCTATTGATAATACGTTACTATCGATTTCTAATAATAATTTCGTCATTAAATATCGATATACGGGTGACGAAAACAAAGGGAATGCCAATGTCACTGCCAATTTTATACTCTCTACAAAACTGCCCTTATGCGATGCGCGCACGACTGGGCTTATTACTCGCCCAGCAGCCTGTCATGTTGCGCGCAGTAATCATGAAAAATAAACCTGCAGCAATGTTAGCGGCGTCACCTAAAGCGACGGTACCGGTATTAATACTCGATGACGGCAGAGTGATTGACGAAAGTTTGGACATTATGATTTGGGCGCTGCATCAAAGTGATCCATTAAACTTACTGCACAGTGAAGATCCTGAAGCTTATCCAGCAATGTTAGCGCTCGTTAGTATTCACGATACCGAATTTACTTCGGCCTTAAGTAAATACAAATATGCAGTGCGATATCATGAAGATAATGAAGTTGAATTACGCGGTCAGTGTGCTGATTATGCAATGATGCTCGAATTACGCCTCAGTCAGCATCATTATTTAATGGGTGATAAAGTCAGTTTCGCTGATTACGCTATTTTACCGCTTATTCGTCAGTTTGCTCGTGTAGATCGCCAGTGGTACTTGCAAGCACCCCTACCACATTTACGCAATTGGCTTAATCAACATTTACAAGATCAGCGCTTTGCTAAAGCAATGGCAAAATACCCACAGTGGTTAGAAAACAAAGAAGAATTTTTATTTGGCCATGTCGAGTAAAAACAGAAAGCCCTTTAGCACTTTATCAAGATGTTATGAACTATGCATCAGTTTGTAGTAAACCCATAACCATTAACTTGCGAATAACACTAACATACATAACGTTAACCTTTACTAACTTCGTTGTTTCACTGAGAGTATAACCTTCACGTAATAGTTGAATGACGTGTAGCACTTGTTCTTTGTTCATAATAGCCTCGATAACTATGTTTCTAATTCATAAATCAACCTATCAATTAGAATGTTTATGGTTTGATATGGGCGCCATAATACTACTACCCACTGTATAAAATATTTAATTAAAAATTAAAAATTTATTATGTAATTATTATGTAATTAGATTAATCAACATTTACAGGGGGAACGCTTTGCTAAAGCAATGGCAAAATACCCGCACAGGTGAGAAAACAAATAAGGGCAAGTATAATATTGATTATACTTGCCCTTATCGTCAGTCTGAACGCCGTTAGACTTATAATTAAACGTTAAGCAACGTCTTTAACCGCATGCACATTGTTTACCTGTTCATTCGCTTTATCTGAAGACTCTTTCGCTGATTGCTCAGCCAATTCAGCCTCTAACATCGCTTCAACATAACCAGGTGAATGTGTTGTTCCCGAAATTAAACGGTACATCGCCGGAATAACCAGTAATGTAACTAAGGTCGCAAACGCCATACCAAAGAACACAACAGTCCCCACAGCAATACGGCTTTCCGAGCCCGCGCCAGTAGACATAATCAATGGAATTGAACCCGCTAACGTGGTGAATGCTGTCATTAGAATTGGGCGTAAACGACGTGCCGACGCATCAATAATCGCTTGTTCTAGCGCGACACCACGGTCACGTAGCTGGTTGGCAAACTCAACGATTAAAATACCGTTCTTAGTTACCATACCAATCAACATGATCATACCAATCTGACTGTAAATATTCAGACCACCACCCATGAAATACAGGCCTATGAAACCACCAAATACACCCATCGGTACCGTGAACATCACCACCATTGGGTTAATAAAGCTTTCAAACTGCGCTGCTAATACTAAATAAGCCACCAGCAGGGCTAAGCCAAATACAATTAAAATACTGCTTTGGTTTTCTTTAAAATCTTTTGATTCACCAGAATAGGCAATGGAAATATCACTCGGTAATGATTCTACCGCTTGCGCATCCAAGAAATCCAGTACTTCACCTAAGGTGTAACCGTCACCTAGACTACCGCTTAAGGTAATAGATTTTTGTTTATTGTTGTGTGATAAGCGACTTGCTGAAGCAACTTCTTCAATTGTCGTGATCGTATCAAGCGTGATCAAGTCACCATTGGCACTACGAATATAAATTTGGCTTAAATCGTTGACGTTGTTAAAGCTATTTTCATCACCACGTAAGTAAACATCATACTCTTCACCACGTTCGATATAGCTGGTTTCAGTGCGACCACCCAGCATGATCTCTAACGTTGTTGATACTTCATCAACGCTAATACCCAGCTCTCCGGCACGCTCTTTATCAATACTAACCACCAGCTCAGGCGTTTTCTCGGAATAATCCAGATCACCACCAACCAATACGCCAGCATCTTCGGCTTTTTGTTTTAGTAATTCCGCCCATTTTTCTAATTCCGAATAATCAGAACCACCGAGTACATATTGCACCGGATCACTCGAACCGCCACGGAAACCAGGCATCATTGGACGTACCATCACATCGGGAATATCTTTTAACGCTTTTGCCACCATACCCAACGCTTCACCAGCACTGACACTACGATCAGCCCAATCTTCAAGAATAATGATCACAAAACCAGTTTGATCCCCGGCGCGACCGCCAAATGCGGGCGCTTGGGTACTAAATGATTTAATAACGCCTTTACCAACTAAAGGTAATAGACGCGATTCGACAATATCCATATTCGCCGTCATACGGTTAAAGCTCGTACCTTCTGCACCTTTGACAAACGCAAACAATACCCCGCGATCTTCTTGCGGTGATAACTGTGACGGTACTTGTTTCATCAAGAAAAAGCTGCCCGCAACACAAGCGATAATAACCACAGGCGCTGCCAATCGATATTTAACCGCCTTAGCAACAATACCGCGGTAACCGTTTTCTAAACGTGTGAATAATCCTTCCATCCACAAACTAAAACGGCTAGTTTTCTGTTCTGTTTTTAACATTTTACTGGCCAGTACCGGCGTTAATGTCAACGCGATCAATGACGAAAATATCACTGACATCGCTAACAATACCGAGAACTCAGTAAATAGCAGACCCACCATGCCATCCATAAACGAAATAGGCAGGAACACCATGACCAGAACCATGGTCGTAGCGACCACCGCAAAACCTACTTCTCGCGAACCTTTATAAGCAGCAAGCAGTGGTTTCTCACCTTGCTCAATGTGATGGAAAATATTCTCGATCACCACAATGGCATCATCCACAACCAGGCCAATCGAGAGAATAAGTGCCATCAGGGTAATTAAGTTAATTGAAAAACCAAAATAATACGCAGCAATAAATGACGAGATTAACGAGACCGGTACGGTAACCGCGGGAATCAAGGTTGCACGCGCCTGACCAATAAAGATGTACAAGACTAAGACCACCAGACCACCGGTGATAAAGAGTGTGCTGTACACTTCCGAGATAGATTGGTCAATAAACACCGTTGAATCGTAATCAACCGCTAAGCTCATGCCTTCCGGTAAGAAGCTTTGCATCTTATCAACTTCTGCATGCACTGCATTCGCAACATCCAGTGGGTTCGCATCCGATTGTGCAACAATACCTAAACTCAGGTTAACAATACCATTGCTTTTAAATGACGAACTTTCATTTTCGGCGCCAACATACACTTGTGCCACATCGCGTAGATACACAGGGGTGCCGTCACTTGCAGTACGTACTACAAGGTATTCAAAGTCTTGTGGCTGAGCATATAATCGCGCCGTACGCACTGACATTACTGTGGTATCGTTACGTACTTCACCACCCGGATTCTCAACGTTTTCAGTTTTTAGCGCATCAACAATATCGCTCGTTGTCACCGCGCGGCCAGCCATTAAATCAGGAAATAACTTAACGTACATCACCTGATACAAACCACCCGATAAATCAACCGAACTCACGCCAGAAATCAAACTAAAGCGATCTTCCAATACTCGCTGGGCATAATCGGTCAGCTGGGTACGGTCCATTTCGGTGGAGTTTAAATTGATATAAACCGAGGGTTCTCCAGTACCGTTATCTTTCGATACGATGGGATCGTCAGCTTCATCCGGCAGGCTACGCTGCGCTTTAGCAACCGCATCACGAATATCACTGACGCCTTCTGTTAGGTTCCAACCCAGATCAAAAGTAACCGTAATACGCGACATGCCATTGCGGGTTACCGATCTCACTTCATCGATACCACTAATACCGGTGATTTGATCTTCAATGACAGACGTAATTTGGCTTTCCATAATGGAAGCCGCCGCACCTTCATAACGCGTCATCACGCTCACAACAGGGCTTTCAACATCCGGCATTTCACGTACCGCAAGTTTACTAAACGACACAGCACCAAACACACAAAGCAATAAGCTTAATACAATGGCGACGACCGGTCGTTTAACTGACGTATCAGACAACCACATTAGTTAGTCTCCTGTTGACCAGTCAAATCATTTACTTTTAGTCCGTTGCGCATATTAACTAGGCCTTGCACAACGATACGATCGCCAATCTCTAAACCACTTTCAATTAATACTTGATCAACAATACGTGCACCTAACGATACTTGAGTACGGGTAACACGCGCATCTTCACCAATCACATACACAAAACGTTTAGTACCCGAATACTCCAGTGCTTGAACTGGAATGATAGGTTCGTTAATCGCAGGGAAAACCACACTTGATGACATCATCATGCCCGGTTTAAGGCGATTATCCTCGTTCTCAAAATTCACCCGAACACGCAGGTTTAATGTTTCAGCGTTAATCCGCGAATCGATAGCAACCACTTCACCTTTAAAGCTACTGCCAGACCATGCTCGGCTTGTTGCGGTAACAACCATACCTGTTGATAATTGCGATAAGTAACGCTCAGGTACGGCAAGATCCAGTTGCATCGTCGATAAGTCATCTAATGTTAACAGTTCAGTGCCAACCGACACCATTTTACCGCGGCTAAAATCTAACAAACCAACCGTACCAGCGAAAGGCGCAGTTAAATAATGATCATCCACATTCGCTTGTGCTGCTGCTAAACGCGCCTTGGCAATATCCACTAGTGCCGTTTGTGCATACACTTCGGTTTGCGTGATCGCGCCACTTTTTACCAGCGTTGCATATTCATTTAGCTTACGTTGTTCATCAGTAAAATAAGCGTTTGCCTCCATCAATGCAGCCTGTGCTTTACTGTCATCGAGTTGGACTAATAACTGCCCTGCTTTCACGGTTTGATTGGCACGGATATTGATACTGTCGACTTTACCTGCCACTTCAGGGGCCACGCTAACAAACTGATCTGACTGTAACTTGCCAATTAATGAAATCGATTGTGAAACTTCGTGGTATTGCACAGTATCCGTATATACAGACACCACACGTTCAGCACCTTGACCTGTATTGCCTCCTTTGGCATAAACCGGAAGTGTAGAGCTAGCGAAGCTAAACATAAGAGCGCTAATTATCGCGAGGGAAGTACGTTTATACATTATATCTCTTCTATAAAAATGAGCGTGGCAGCCTTCATCCATGAATAGCGCGTCTAAAATTTTGATATCGTATAATACCGTAAAATAGGCAGGGAAATATGGAGAAAATGAGGAGATTCGGGTCAACTAGTGTAAAGTTTGTCAGGATTGAAAAGAACACTCGTCGATATTGATTTATTTCATCAATACCAACCAGTATCCCGTCTAATATTTAATTTATCTTATGCATGATGCACTGCATAAAACGCTATTTATTTACTCGCTACTCTTTATTCTATATTGCGCCATCACGCCATTTTGTTGTTTAAATTGGCTGGTCATGTCACCAACATTACTTTGTTCATCAGCTTTCAATGTGTAGTTTTTACCGTCATTGAGTTTATTAAAATCAACTTTAAACTGGGTGTACACGTCACCATACTGATAACGCATATTCAGCTCTTTCTGCTCAAGGTTATAGGTCAAAGTATACTGTGTTGCATAACCCGTCATCTTGCCATCGATAAGTCGGTTAGCCGCATCCAATGGTACTTTATATGTTGAACTATCCAGTTTTGCTAAGCCGTTAATGATACTGCTTGGTGCTTGCAATTGGGATAACATGTACTTGTTCCACACAAAACGTTCTGCCGCGCCCACGTTACCATCGAGTGGATAATCACTGGAAAATTGCGCTTGCTGCGTTGGTTTTTTCGCATCCCAGTTATTTAAGTGTTCATTAAACTCCGGGCTATTGGTTAATACGTCATATTGCTTACCGTGGTAGATTTTCCACTTGCCATCGATAAACTCTAAGATCGCAGAATCACCGCTACTATCCTGTAATGAATAATGCCCTTTCAGGATGCTTCCTTCATGTGAAAATAACTGTAATTGAATATCTTCAATGCCTACTAAGACTTCTTTAACGGTACTGAAATTATCTAAAAAATACGGAATAACACGCGAATTTTCTAACTGCACTTTATCTGCATTGTATTCACCGCTACTTTCTTCACCGAGATAAAGCGCATTAGCCGCCAAACCTACTTCGTTAAAACCATCAATACCGGCTTTACCATAGAATGTGGTTAAGATAGATGCATATTTCGATGTCCACAGCATTACTTTGTCACCCGACTCTGCACCGCGATAGCTGATACCTTTGGCACGCACATCAATCGTTGGGTGGGTTTCTACCATCCAATCCATGGTACGAGAGACAAATACACCATGCTCTTCGGTATCCCAAATCAAACGCGAGCATGCTTGCACTGCGGTTATTGCCGATGTGAATAGCACAGCACCAACGGCAACCTTAACCAATGAATTTTTTACTAATAAAGCCATACTTTGATCCCACCTTATAAAATGTTATCCATCAATGAGAGAATTGTGAATCACCACTGTTCACATATCTCTATAATAAGGTTTAAATATCACAGGTAACCTCAGTTATGTTGGGAATATCCCAACGCTCGACATTGAAAAACGGTCAGGACAAGGCGAGGAATAAATAATGCTTAGATTTAGTTTCGAACAACTGGCGTCATTTGTGGCTGTTGCTGAAAAAGGCTCATTTAGTAAAGCCGCGCAATCACTGGGAAAAGATCGTTCAACCATACATCAACATGTCGGTAATTTAGAAATTGATTTAGGTATTAGCTTATTTGATCGCAGCGGTAAACTACCTAAGATAACCTTTGAAGGGAATAGTCTATTAACCCAAGCGCAGCATATCCTGTACCACGCACAAGTATTACAAAATAGTGGCGATAGCTTGGCTGAAGGATTAGAAGACGGTTTGGCGATCTATCACGATATATCATTACCTATTTCGGTCATAGAACAGGTTCAATTAGCCGTCCACCAGCAATACCCACAAACACAATTACATTGGATACACCGAGGCCGTGCAGAATCCATGAGCGCACTTGCAGAGCAACAAGCCGATATTGCCATTGTATTGAGTAAAGGTTCTGGTGTACTACCAAGCAAAGGGCTCACCTTTACGAATCTCGGTTATCTACCGTTCTCTTTCTTTGCCCATAAAGACAGTGTATTAGCGCAACAAACAAGCTGTAACTTAGAAGATCTAGAAAAGCAGCAGCAATACACCGCAGAAAACTACATGGAAGTGGAACTCGGTAACAATACCAAGATCTCGGGACGTATTGCCACAATCAGCAACATGGATATTATTTTGTCATTACTCAAACAGGGAGGCTGGGCATTCCTGCCCAATCACTTTGTCAGTTCATCTTCGTATATAGATGATGTCAGTAAACTTAATATTAATTTTATGACCAATGATGCCCGTTGGAGTTTAATATTACTCACCCGCAGCCATCAAAGTACCGGAAAAGTACAACGCTATGCGATTGAGCAATTTAAAGCAGCGTTCAAAGTGATCACACAGTAATCCTGTATTATCCAAAAACATGAATAAAAGGGGTGAATAAAATGTCACGCCAGATCATATTGTTTCAAATTTAAAACCAACAATCCGATTTCGGCCATTCTCTTTAGCTTGATAGAGGTGCTGATCAGCCAATAAAAGTAATTTTTCAATGCTGTGATTAGGCGCTAACGAACAAAACGTATAACCACTCGAAATGGTGAATCCCACACGGTTATTTTCTTGTTCAGTGTCTTCTTCGGTATTAATCGGCACAGTTAATGCCTCGACGGAAAAACGTAATTGCTCTAATAGCACCGCCAGTTGTTCCTGTTTAATACCAAAACAAACCACTAAAAATTCTTCATCTCCAAATCGAATCAAACAATCTGACTCTCGCTTAAACACCATTTTAATTAATTGGCTAAATGCAATTAAGCAATCATCTCCAACCGCATGACCATAGCTG
>Ga0105355_10003047_pt1 | contig 14845 bp, 12 predicted proteins | sample GOMGulsemesocosm_2_FD_83508 | JGI IMG/M metagenome (GOLD analysis project Ga0105355, IMG submission 83508) | Methane-oxidizing microbial communities from mesocosms in the Gulf of Mexico - GOM9C Gulf of Mexico | ecosystem: Environmental > Aquatic > Marine > Cold seeps | place: Gulf of Mexico... | reverse complement strand
GATATTATGGAAAAGGCACCAGAAGTTGATACCGTTGTTTTATTGTCAGGTGACGGTGACTTTGATCTATTGCTCGACAAAGTCAAAAGCAACTATGGGGTAACTACCCACGTTTATGGTGTTGCAGCCTTGACCGCAAAGTCACTTATCAACGCCTGCGATGAATTTTTTCCTATAGACAGTGCCATATTGTTATAAATACCAAGTAACATTCAACCAGCTCAAATTCATAGAATGTATATATTTTCACTATTTAATGTAAGTCTTATAGAGTTAACCTACCCCTAACCACAAATCTTAGATAAACAAACGAACACCTCAGATTTTTATATATTCATACTTATCAAGTAACTAATTTTATTTTGTAACATCTTATATACATATAGTGCTGTTTTATTTTTAGGCTGTTTGTTTATTATTTGTTAATCATTAGTTAATTACTTATGTTTCACAACCCGCCACGGTGGGAATAAATATAATAATTAAATGAATATAAAAAAATAATAAGAGAGAATTATGAAAGCAGCAACATTAAATTACATGGCCGCAGCTATAGTATGTGCGACCACATTCAATGCGTTTTCCGCAGATGATAACGTCATAAAAACAGAAAAATTCAAAAACAGTAGTGTTTTTTCGAGTGGAAAAATAGGCGAAATATCTCCTAGTTCAACCTCAATAGAAATTAAGAGTATTCTGTCTAAACATGGCAATGTGGCTCTAGGTAAAAATGAAGGTTTCGATGTTCAACGTCAATGGACAGACACCTTAGGAACCAGTCATACACAATTGAAACAGACCATAAATGGTTTGCCAGTGTTTGGTACAAGTGTCACCATTCATTCATCGGCAGCAAATAAAGGGCTAGTCCGCACTAAATCATCTAATGCTGTGTATGCTATTTCAGGCATCATTGCGAAAGCAAGCTTTATAAAAGAGAGAGGCGTTACTAAAAACTCAGCAAAAAATGATGTTGAGCAGGTTAAATCATTAGCTGCCAAAATTGGCAGTGTCGTTGGTGAACCGCAAAAAGTTTACGTTTACCTGCCGCTAAACGATGAAACTAAACTATCTTGGAAAGTAGAAGTTAAATGGGATAATGGCGGCGAAGATTTTGGTCACGATTTTGTCTTCTATGATGTGAGCTCATTCAACATATTAACTCGACATGCACAAATACACTCAGCTAAGTCATGGAAAACTCATACGTTACAAAACCAGAGTCAATCGTCTGCTCCTGGTCAATTACTTTGTACGAATAATCAATCGTGTGGTGATGCTTCGGCTCAACGAGCACACGACGGTGCCGCCAAAGTCTATGATTTTTACAAAAGTCGATTTAATCGTGACAGCATCAATGGCAGCGGTTTAACCATGGTTTCGAGTGTTCATCTTGGTAATAATGTCGCTAATGCTTATTGGACTGGTAGCCAGATGTTATACGGCGACGGTGATGGTCAACAATTAGATGATTTAACATTAAGTTTTGATGTTATAGGTCATGAATTAACCCATGGAGTTACTCAATACACTGCGGGGTTAGTTTATGCGAACGCTTCTGGTGCGTTAAATGAAGCCTGGTCAGATATTATGGGTGTTGCAGCAAAAGCTTATCGTGATGGAACAACTACTGCTGATTGGTTGTTAGCTGAAGAAAGCTATACACCTGGTATTAGTGGTGATGCAATGCGCTATATGAAAAACCCTACACAAGATAATTATTCGAAAGATTGGTGGCCTGAAAGAATTTCTTATGTAAGTAACCCAAACAATAGTAACGATCAAGGTGGTGTTCATGGTAACTCGGGGATAGCAAATTTAGCATTCGCGCTATTAACTGATGGTGGCAGTCACCCAAGAGGCAAATCTCCTGCGCAAGTTCCAGGCTTAGGTTTACTGAAAGCGGAGCAAATTTTTTACCGAGCACTGACTACTTATATGAATCAAAATACCAACTTTGCTGCTGCGCGTACTGCAACTGCGCAAGCGGCTCAGGATTTATATGGCGCAGGCGAAAAAACTGCAGTTGAAACTGCTTGGTGTGCAGTAGGAGTTGGTGCATGCCCTTCTACTGGAGGTGGTAGTTTAGCTCTCGAAAATGGCGTTGCCAAAACAGGAGTTTCAGGTAGTGCCAAAGCAGAGCTTTTTTACACTCTAGAAGTCCCTAGTGGCGCAACAGATCTTACGTTCACTACATCTGGCGGCAGCGGTGATGCGGATCTATTTGTTCGTTTTGCCAATCAACCGACGTTAACTACTTACGATTGTAAGAGTACTACTGCTACTAGCAATGAAACTTGCAGCATAACAAATGTTCAGGCAGGTACCTATCATGTAATGGTACAAGCGTGGGATCAAATAAGTGGTGTGAGTTTAACTGGCAGCTTTAATACTAGTACCGGTGGTGGACTGCCTGTTATTAATACTGGTGCTGAAAACGTAAGTGTTAGCGCTAATCAGTGGACTCGTTATACTTATAACCTAGCAGCTGGTTATAGCGACATGAGTATCTCACTTAGCGGTGGCACAGGAGATGCCGATTTATATATCAATTACGGTTCTCAATCGTCATCTAGCATTTTTAATTGCCGATCGTGGAAAGATGGCAATAGCGAATCTTGTAACTTTACTAACCCAAACGCAGGAACTTGGTATATTGACGTTTTTGGTTATACCAATGCCTCAGGTATATCGTTAACCTTAACGGCAAATCCTTAATTTTTAGCCGTTGAATAATGGCTAAGGAGTGTAATTCCTCCTTAGCCATTTTAAATGCTAGTTTAGTATTCCCCAACCTAGTGGCACGATTAATAATGTAGCTGCTAAATAGCTTGTTTTTTTCATGGCAGCACTATAATTATTTCTCAATGTCAAGCCAAAACAGGGCCGCAAAAATTCACTTCTCCGTATGATCTCAAAGCCGATAACACAGCCAAAAAGAGTAAGCATGATCACTAATATCACTTCAACAACTACCCCAAAATTGTATTGTGCTAACCAATAAGCCAGCACGATAATAATAGTCTGATGCAAAATATAAAAGGGGAAGACCGCGTCACTAAAATAACTTAAGTACTTCGACGTTTTATTCAAGTATTTAGATGACCAAGCCAATACGGTAAGCAAGCCCAAGATACGCATCGAACTGTAACTTAATAAGGCAATGAGCTGTAAGGCTTCATTATCCTTAACTCCTTCGTCTAACCATATAAATTGGTAGCAACAGATAAAAATTATCGAACCAAATACACTGCACTTCAATAATAAGTAGCTATTATTGACAAGTCTTTGCCAAAAAACACTATTCCAACCCAGTAGATAGCCATAGAGTAAGAAGGTAAACCCTAATACTTCGCGCGTAGTTTCACCTTCAATAATAAGCTGAATGGCAAAGATGGGTATTATCGCAATAATGATCGCCCAAAGACCATCTTGTGTGACGATCCAGTTAACGACTTTAGTAAGCCAAGCAGCATTGAGCAAAGGTAATAACAACAACAGACCTAACGAGTATTGCCACAATGAACGTAAATACCATAAATGATTTACATCAATATGAGGCCATATACCCGATTGATATTTAGCAAAAACCTCACTATCACTACTGAAAAAAGCTTGGGAAAACTGCCAATAGCTAAGATTTAAATCACCATTAACTGTCATTTCTACAAACAGTTGTGGTGGCACAATGATCAAAATGCCAAATAATAATGGTAATAACAACCGCAGTGAGCGCATAGAAATATAATGCCAAAGGGATACTTTTACTAGTAGGAAACGAATAGCGATACCAGAAATTAGCCAAAGTACTGCCATGCGCCAAGGGCTAATTAGCAACATCAAATTGGCCAAAAAAGAGGATTGATATTCACTTTTAAAGTGATATCCCCAATTAGCGACATATACCATACCAATATGATAAAAAATTAATAAGAAAAAAACTAAAATACGCAGCCAATCTAAATCATATCGTCGTTCAGGCATGTCTTGGCTATCAGGTATAAAGTATTTATTAATGACCAAGTTAACCGGTGATTTAAAATTATTCATTTTACTCGTTACGCTTGCTTGTTATGGCCTTATCTTCACTGATAAACTGACAAAACAATTAATAAAAAGGCTTAATAAACAATGGTTGGGGATAAACGGTGGCATACAGGGATAACTTTAATGATACTTAATAGCCAATGAGTAAATTAGCCCACTTTCAACAATACAAACTTCGCTATGAAGTGCTTTTTTTGAGTTGTTACTTTTTGATCAACGCTACCATATTAGCTACTTCAGTAGTGATGGAGGCACAAAGGAATGAGATTACTAGCTTCCAATTTTGGGAACCCTTTGTTTGGGAATATTCGAGTGCTTTTGCCACGTTAATATTATTTCCTTTGATTGTTTATTGGTTTAAAAAATGCCCTTTTCAGTGGCAAAATGTTAAGCGATATTTAGTCTTCTTTCTTTTAGCTTCGCTAGTTTTTTCGCTTGTACATACCGCAATAATGGTTGCGTTAAGAGAACTCATCTATTTTTCACAATCAATGAACTATGACTTTGGTGATATTGGTTTCGAGTTCATTTATGAGGTACGTAAAGACATTTGGAGTTTTGCCTTTTTCATTGTGGCAATTTACGCTTATGGTTTTATTCTTAGTCGATTACAAGGTGAAGCGAATCCGGTTGCTGTTGGCGAAGATGAATCGATAATAAAAAGCTTTGATCGCCTGATTGTCAGAAAACTAGGCAAAGAATTCATTATTAAAGTAGAAGATATTGAATGGCTAGAATCGGCGGGGAATTACGTTAATTTGCATATAAAAGAGCGTATTTATCCAACCAGAGCAACCTTAGGTAAACTGATAGCACAAATTAGCGATAAAGGCTTTTGTCGCATTCATAGATCGCACGCGATTAACCTTGACTTGATCGAATCAATCACACCGCTGAGTAGTGGTGATAGCGAAGTATTACTTAACAATGGTAAAAGGCTCAACCTTTCGCGACGCTATAAAGACAGCTTCAAAGCAACATTATAATTATCCTTAATAATATTTGTCTTAAATCATCACCGTCTTCGGTGATGATAGCGTTATAGCATTAGGTTATTTTGTCCAAAATGATATCAAACTTTCCTTGGCCATTTATAAAGTTTACCTTAATGCTATTTTGTTCTTCTGGCGATGCTGCGAGGAATAATCGGTCTACCTGATTGAGTGGGTTATTAGCGAAGTACATTTGTGTGGTGAGCTCTTTTAATCCGCGACGGGCTACTTTAAAGTGAATATGTGGTGGTCTAAACCACTGTTCAGTCACTCGATATTTTCCCGGTATGATTGTTGTAACTTGGTAAGCTCCGTTTTCGTCAGATTTTAACTGCGCCCAATACTGGAAATTTTCATCTAATGGCGCCGACTCCGGTGCGTCATCATGTAAATAACGACCATTTTTATCGGCCTGCCAGATATCAATTAACGCATCTTTTACCGGCTGACCATCAATGTCTATAATACGGCCAGAAATAATTATTATTTCACCAACCGCTTGTCCACGTCGCTGATCGACTTTAGTCATATCGGAATTTTTATCAAATTGTTGATGCTTGGGATAATAAGGCCCTTCAGTCTGTGACGCTGTTTTGGTATATTTTTGAGCATTAACCGATGGAGCAATCAATGCTGTAACAGCTGTAACTAAACTAGCATTTAAAAAATGGCGACGAGAATTATCATGTTCATTCATAACATTTACCTATTGCAATTATACCTAAGCGATATATTTCGCTATATTTATTGAGAAGCATTTATTGTTCTTCCTCTTTTAAGCGCTCAACGATAGCGTCACGCATATCATTTAGTTGCACAGGATCTATATCAAGAAACTCTACAATTGCTTCTGCTATTAATAACCATTCTGGCGTATTCATCTCTTCTCTGATCACACCGTCAACCGCTGAACGAGCAAGTTTTAATATCGCCAGTAAATAGAGGCTAACCCGGCTCAACTCATCTGAATCATAAATGCCTTCAATGTCATGACAATAATAAATCACTTCAATCATAGCTTTAGGCAACTTCCATTGTTGGCCTAATAATGCGCCAAGCGTAGTATGTGTGGTCTTAAATTGTTCACGTTCTAGCTCAGGAATATCTTGCCAGCCTTGGCTAATGCCTTGCACTAATATTTGATGATAGTCATCGAAGCTTTGCAGCATGATAGGCACGCCTGCATTATGAAATAGCCCTAGCATATAAGCATTGTCTGCTAACTCAGGTTTGTTAAGCGCTTCACAAAAGAGTGTGCATGCAGTAGCAACCATAGTGGAGCTTTGCCAAAATTCACGTAAATCTTTACTTTCAGGTAAGGCACTTTTAAGGGCAACCGCCTTTACCAAAGGAAATATGCGCTTAATACCTAAAGTCATTACTGCTTGTTGAATCGAATCTATTTTTTTCAGCCGCGCAAAAGCGACTGAATTAACCACTTGTAATACTGCGGCTGAAATAGCTGCATCTTCAGAAATAGCCTCAGCAATCACCCTAACATTCGGCTCTGCTTGTTTTGCTTCTTGGGTGATTTTCATCAATGCCTGAGGGCGAGGCGGGATACTTACTTTCGATAATATTTCTTTTTCTTGTGGTGTAACGGAGATGGTCATAAGCAGTCCATAAAATTAATAAATTAAAGCGCTCATATTACAGCCCATTTAATTTTAAACAGGGAATTCAATAGGCCGTAATATGAGTATAGGATAATTTTCAAGACAGATGCCTTAATTCATTAGTTTCTCATTACTTCCATATCCTTGATAATTTCGTCTAGTTTTAAAAGATCGTAAACGAGGTACATGCCAGCATAATTATGTTTATGGCTAGTTTTGATAAGATCATTGTTCTATACCAGTGAACATTGATAACTTTAGATAATAGACTCCTGACTAAATAATAGTGAACTATTAGGATCGAACGCAACACAGTAGATAGGATTTTAGTTCACTTCAAAACCTAATTTTTCATTGATAATGGATAACGTCATTTATTAAAAAAATACTTTAACCCCATTTTTCATTCCCTCACGTTTTATCACTAAGCAAGTTGTTTAAAGCCGTATTTATCAAACAGCCTGCCATGTGAACTTTTTAACTTTGAGGAAATAATATGAAAAAAATATTATCGTTAATTGCTTTGGCCAGTATTACCACATTTGCTTTATTCGCTTTTATGGCATTTCTTATTAACAGTGATAAAGTGAGAATAAATGAGACTTTGCCTGATGTTATTGTAGATGTGTATGAACTACCTGAAGACTCTAAAGTAGAACATATTTCCCGAAAGTTAATTGTACCGCCAACTCCTAAGCCACCGATGCCAAGGGAAATAACTACGCCAAATATTGTTGATGCCGGAAATGACTTTCCCTATCAGCCAATAGGGTTAAAAGTCACTAACCAACAGACTAGTCTTGGTAGTATTACAAAACCAATTAATAGCGAAGCTCGACCTATTGTTCGTATTGCACCAAAATATCCAATGACCGCTGCTCGTGACGGCACTGAAGGTTGGGTTATCTTAGGTTTTGACATTAGTGCAATAGGTCAAGTGATTAATGTTAAAGTATTGGATTCTCAGCCAAATAAAGTTTTTGATAAAGCCGCCAAACAGGCATTGAGAAAATGGAAATATAGAGCCAAATCGGAAAATGGCCAACCAATAACTCAACAAGGCTTTACCGTGCAATTAGACTTTAAAATGGATCAAAAAATATAATTGTGTTTATTTCATCAATTAAAAGAGCAAAAATGACAAGTAGCGTTAATGCAAAACATTGCATTAACGCCAAGTTAAGAGTTCAGCGTTTTAGGGATAACTATTTGAAGCTACCATCAATGATTAAAGGTTGGTTAAATCCAACCACCAGCCCAGAACAGTTATTAATCCAATATGGTTTGACTGGCAAGTCTAAATATTTGCAATTGCTAGTTGAGCAGTTTAATAGCCCTATATTTCACTACTTATTGAGCCAATCAGATAAAGAGTTGGCTGAAGATATTCTTCAGTCGACTTGGCTAAAAGTAATAAAAACACAAGGTGCGGGTAATCGCTTAATTGAAAGCCATAAAAATGTTAAAAGTTGGCTATTTACCATTGCCCGTAATACCTTAATTGATGAGTTGAGACGACAAAATCGGTGGCAATGCACTGCAATTACTGAACAACACTTAACCGGCGAATCACTAGAAAGCGTGGTTAACGACAGTGAACAATTAGTAAAATTTAATCAGGCTTTATCGCTGTTGTCTTTTCATCAACGTGAAGTATTTATTTTTCAGCAAGAGGGCTTTTCCGTGTTAGAAATCTGTCAATTGACCAATGAAAATTTTGAAACGATTAAAAGCCGTTTACGCTACGCACGCAACAATATTAAAAATATTTTAGGAACTTCATCATGAAAAATGAAGAGATTGATGATGAATTGGCCGCGCTATATCAGCAACGAAAAATGCAGATAGAAGTACCTAAATTTAATATATCAGCGTTACAATGTACAGGTAGAAAAAGTACTTCAATGTCACGCATATTTGGCATACTTTTCACCGCAGGGGGGGCATCGTTTGCCATTTTCGCTATCATCACCCACTTTGCGACTAAGACGCCTAATTCCAAGCCAGCGGCAACAGTTACACAAGCTATTACCGTAGAAAAATTGCCCCCTGAGTTAAATGACACCACTAAAAAGAATACTTATGCTGTAGTTATTCCACCACTACCAGCCCCGAATAAGTCTGTTGCCAAACCATTGAACCGTGCGCTTGTTCAGCCAAGTGAAAAGCTAGCGGAACAAACAATCGCATTGCCAAAAAATTATATTCAAGCTGTCGAAGTTCCGGCAATAAAGTTGCCCGAATTAGCATTAACTCCTATTTTTAAAGTAATGCCCAAGTATTTTATTAATAAATACGACAAGAAAAAATTAGGAACAATAAAACTCAGCTACCAGATTGATAACAATGGTGAAATCATCAATATTCAAGTGATCTCTAGCAATGTTGATCGAGAGCTAAAAAAATCGGCTAAAAAAGCGTTATCCCAATGGAAATATAAAGCCGCAGATAATTATAATAATATCTATGAAATTATCTTTGAGTTTACCCAATAACTTGAAGTAAATAGTTAAGTTAAGCGGTCTTATTGCTGGTACAAATAGATAAAATAAAGAAGGTAAAATATGAACCAATATCATAAATCCTCAGCGGCAGTTACCGCGTTGTCCAAAGAACAATACCGTGTCACACAAGAGAATGGTACTGAGCATCCAGGTACTGGAGAATTACTTGATAATACTTCATCGGGGATATATGTGGACGTTGTTTCTGGTGAGCCTTTATTTGCTTCATCAGACAAGTTCGATTCAGGTTGTGGTTGGCCTAGCTTTTCTAAACCAATTGAGCCAATAAATATCAACGAATTAAGCGATTCCGCTTTTGGCATGGTGCGTACTGAAGTAAGATCGACCCATGGCGATAGTCATTTGGGGCATGTATTTACTGACGGACCTGTTGCACAAGGTGGCTTACGGTATTGTATCAATTCAGCATCGTTGCGATTTATTGCTCAAGCAGATATGAAAGACCATGGTTATGAAGACTATTTATCACAAGTTAACTAGCTCCAAGCTAAATAAAAATTTAAATGACCGTTACAAAAACGTCAAATAAGACAAAATAAAAGGACAAATTAGATGACCGTTGAACGCGCCGTTTTGGCAGGTGGATGCTTTTGGGGCATGCAAGATTTAATTCGAAAATTGCCGGGGATCTCTGCAACACGTGTCGGTTACTCTGGTGGAGATGTCGCCAACGCGACCTATAAGAATCACGGTAGCCATGCCGAAGCTATCGAGATATCCTTCGAAAATGATGTCATTAGTTACCGTAAAATTTTAGAGTTTTTCTTTCAAATTCACGATCCAACAACGGTGCACCGTCAAGGTAACGATTGCGGTGCGTCGTATCGTTCTGCAATATATTATGTTTCTGAAGAACAAAAAGAGACAGCACTGAAAACTTTTGATGATGTTAATGCTTCTGGTTTGTGGCCCGGGAAAGTGGTGACAGAACTTGAGCCTGTTGGAGATTTTTGGCAAGCAGAGGTTGAACATCAAGATTATTTAGAGCGCTTACCTAATGGCTATACTTGCCATTTCCCACGAGCAGACTGGGTTTTGCCTACTAAATAACTGGCTTTAAAGCGTTATTCTTTCACATTGATGTATTAGTGAGATTGCCTGTGTGGGCGTAGGTAATGATGATTTGTTTCCAATACTTATCATCATTACTAAGCATAGCAGTCCATCGATATACTGGATATACTGGATGTACTAATGTAGTACAGAAAGCAGTACCTTTCTGAGATTAATACCTCGATGAGTATTAATCTCAGTAAAAACATAATATATTGTTATTCCACTGATTAACGTTACTACAGGAAGTAATAATGACTGAAGAGATAACAGCGCTAAAATCTGAACTGGCGTTGCTTAAACTTCAATTTAGTGAAAGAGTGAATGCTGTTGAGTCTCGGTTAAATACGCTACTTGAGCAAGAAAACATCCAGTCGAATGAGCAAAACCATCATTTGACTGATCTAGAAGAAAACACTGCGAATCAGTCATCTAATCAAGCTCAGAACAAAGAAAAATATCGACCTAAAACCGCTAATGAATACCTCGCAGTTCAAAAGCAGGCACACGTTTCAATTCCGACAAAACCCTCATTTTTTATTCTCATTTTTCAAACAATATTAACTTCTTTATTTGATTGGTTTTCCCCAGTTATTGATATTTATCAGTCTTATAAAACACGAGGTATGTTGGGTATTTTTACCCTGACGATAGTGGGCATTGGCCTAACATTGGCAGGTTTTGGTTATTTGATGCAGTTACTTATTGACCAACTGGCTGCAGGCTCCAAATCACTACTGATGTCTTTGGTTGCCGCCGTTGTAATAGTACTTGGTATCTCACTAAAAATTAAAACACGTTTTACTGAATTTGCATCAGCTATTGTCACTTTAGGCATTTTATTAGCTTATAGTACGGTGTATTTCTCAGGCAGTGTCTATGGTATTTTGCCAGACATAGTTGTGCTGTTATTATATTTATTGATTGCTTTAACTTGTCATGGCTTGGGTGTTTGGTTAGATACCAAAGTTATCGCAGGTTTAGGCATTATAGGGATTGCCACCATGCCTATATTGTCGAATACCATGCACTTCGAACCATTTTATTATTTGTTATCTTTGGCTTTTGTTGTGGCAAGTAGCTTGCTGTTAGCCTACCGAAAAGATCAACCTTGGTTAGGTAATTTAAGTTTAGCTTTTACTATTGTTGCGCTGGAATGGATTATAGGTATTGAAGCAGTGGCCGTTTCGGCCTGGCTGGTCAACGTATTTTACTTGTTATTTTTTAGCTATGTCGTCATTTCTTTATTCAATAAAGCAAACGTTGAGCTGCATAGCCATAAAAAAACATTACTGTTTGCCAGCACTTTAATCGGTTCAACCGTGCTATTTTTCTTTCAAGCAAACAATCTATTTTCAGCACAAATGAGCTTGTGCTTTGCCCTAAATACCTTAATTGCAGTGGCAGTGAGTATTGTCTTTTATCGAGTTCAACACAAACTCACTCACTTCTTAGTGCTAATTACTACATTATGGGCCGTATTAGCAGTTATAAGTACAGTTAGTAATGCCTATTGGGGGATAGCATGGGCAGTTGAAGGCTTATTATTACTATTCTTGGGTCGTCGATATATTATGTCTTCGGTGGTTAATCAAGGACAAGTATTGTCCGCACTCGCTCTGTTTTATTGTTATTCAGCATTGGCACCTTATTTTCCATTACCGGCATTAAAATCAGCTGACGGTTGGCTATTGTCGATGGTAATTGTCGCGTTGATAGGCCTTTGGCAGCGTATACTAAATAACTCAGTGGCATTTAATCACTTTACACAGAAAAAAATAAAAGCATCATTACAATTATTAGAAGTGATCTGGTTATCTGTTTTATTAATCGCCTGCGCGAATATCTGGATAGAACAATGGACAGGTGCCAGCGTTATCTTATTGCAATTGGTACTTTTATTTAGAGCTAAGTATTGCAAACAAGTCAGCATAGAAATTTTTGCTGCTTTGTTAATCCTAGTGCCCTTATTTTATATCTATCATGGCGCTTTAATGGTCAATAGTTATCGATTTACCGAATTGCCGCTGTTTGCCAAACTCAGTGTCATTTCAACATTTTCTCAGCTTTGGTTGTGGTCAGCGTTTTACCGAAAATATCAGCCGAATAGTGCAGTAAAAAATATAGCCGAATCGTTAAGAGTTTTATTCTATTTATTACTACCGGTTTGCTGGCTTGGCTCTGTTATTCGCCGATTCGACGAGAATGCATTGCTGGTATTATGGCTATCGCCATTAATAGCACTCTTGCTAGCACAAACAATAAAACACCGATTATTAAATTTAGAAAGCAAGATATTGACAGGCTTAGCTAGTTTATATTTGATAAACGTTATTGGTGAACTCACATTAACTCATAGTATTTTGGCCTTGTTTGGCTTTACATTGTTCTATCTGATCGCATATGCATTAAATAGAAAATCACCAAACGTTATTTATCAGTTTATATGTAGTTGGGGCATATTTTCGTTGGGGACTTCAATCCCAATGATGTTAGGTTTTCTTACCTCGAACCTTTTTTATGGCCTACTGGTCGCTTCGATATATTGGTCGCTTGCTTTTAACCGTCTTAGTCTGTCGGAACACTTAAAAAGAAACGAACTGTTGATCACGCTAGCTAGTTTAATTTTAGTCGTTTTGGGCTGGGTATTAACTTTTTATGAGCCACGTTACGCTGGTCTAGCCATAATATTTATACTTGCTGCTACTTATAACAAAGAGACTCTCTTTAAAGCATCACGCTTAGCTGTATTACTTAAAAGCAATACAGATTTATTTCTTCATTCCATTATGGCAATTACCTACGTGACCTTATTTGCTGCGCTAAGTGAATTTCGACTCGACTTATTGATTGCTCCGCTACTTGCGGTGCATGGCGCATTGCTCCTATTTCTAAAAGATCGACGAATTACCACAGTTAAATACAGTTTTGTTTTAATTATTTTGGGTATTGCTAAACTAGCAATGATCGATGCAGCTAGCGCATTGCTCTGGCAAAAAGTGGTATTATTTATGGGTATTGGACTCTTTATTTTAGCCGCGACCTTTTGGTATCAGAAGTTAGTAAATAATACCGCGGTCGATAATGCATAAACAAAAATACATCGCAGCAAGTACTTAATTAAAACCAGCTAAAAATAAAAACAATTTCAGATGATAAATGAGCAATTACCATTCAAATAGATTTTTTTAGCCGGCATAAATATGCCATTTCAACACTATAAACACTTGATAAGACTTGGCTGGCCTTTGCTTATTATATTATTTGCCTCTTCGTTTATGCCTGAACTTCGTGCTATAGAAATAATTCGCAATAAGAAAGGTGAAATCAACAAATTACATTTTGAAGGTTATCAAGGTGATAAACTTGCGATAAAACTCTGAATAGATATTGTCATTTGAATCAAGCATTAATTTGATATGTTTTTTCCAAATCAATGCTTAAATAAACAAATTGAGAACCGTTAACCATCAAGTTCATAACCATAATAAAACGGTAATAATTGCTGTGTAAATTAGATGTAATAATCATATTGTTGATAAGGTAGCGGTCGATTCACCTTTGTTTAAATTTTGTCGGAATGTGGCAATTTCGTATTATTTAATTACAAAAAATAATGTTAACAAAACCCCATATCCTTATTAATACTTATTGAATAAGTTATCATCGAAGTTGTTTGATTTAAGTACAAAAAAAAGACATTGATTTTGACAGTTCAACAACGACAAAAGCTAATATTTAATTTTCGCTATTAAGGAACAAGAGTTACATGGAAGTAATTTCAACAATAAATACAGTTAAAAGATCCGCTAGAAAACCTTTATTTGGCTATTTAAAAACATTGCTTGTTTTCACAATAATAACAACGCTTTCCGCTTGTGGTGGCGACAGCAGCAATGACAAAGATACCACGCTTGTTAATAAAGCCCCTGCCTTTACTTCTGCCACGACTTTTAGCACAGAGGATAATAGTCTAATTAGTGGCTATCGAGCAACGGCAAATGATATTAACGGTGATAATATTACTTACAGTATTACTGGTGGTGCTGATCAAGCTGAATTTCTACTTGATAACGAAACAGGTGAGCTCAGCTTTGTAATAGTGCCAAATTTCGAGGCGCCTCATGATGGAAATACCGATAATAGCTACGAAGTCGAAATCTCTGCGACCGATGACCGAGGTGCAGCCCAACAATTGCTAGTAAAAATAATTGTCTCTGGTAAACGTGCTATTTTACGTATTCCTGTGGTAGTGCATGTACTTTATTCCTATGATGAAACCGATGAATCCAACATCAGCAAAGAGAAGATTCTTTCACAAATCGATGTGCTCAACCTAGATTTTAGAAAAAAAAATACTGACTTAATTGATGTGCCTGAATCATCAAAAAATCAAATTTCCGATATGGAAATCGAATTTTTCATGGCAGAACTAGATCCGGATGGTGCGCCGACCGATGGCATTACCCGTACAGAAAGACAAACACATGAGTCCCTTTATGCTGGTGTTTATTTCACCGAAAGAGGTGGTCACGACGCTTGGCCAACTGATAAATACTTAAATATTTGGGTATTAAATATGGACTCAAGGAATGGTGATGTTGGCTTAGCT
>Ga0105355_10003038_pt1 | contig 14862 bp, 14 predicted proteins | sample GOMGulsemesocosm_2_FD_83508 | JGI IMG/M metagenome (GOLD analysis project Ga0105355, IMG submission 83508) | Methane-oxidizing microbial communities from mesocosms in the Gulf of Mexico - GOM9C Gulf of Mexico | ecosystem: Environmental > Aquatic > Marine > Cold seeps | place: Gulf of Mexico... | reverse complement strand
CTGTCAGCTTTGCCTTGTTGCAATAGCTCATAAAGCTCTTTTCGCAAATCTTGTGCAATAGGTGAATTAGAATCCGCCAAGTTTTGATTTTGACATTTTGGACAACGAAGCTCCTTACTCAGTGCTTGAAAGCGAATTTTGGTCACTTCATCATGAAACTCAAAGGTTTCTACCGGACTCGCTGAAGCCTGATTAACACCAATAATTAGCGTCAAAGCCAATATAAGAATACTGATTAATCTCATGCTATTTCCCTTGCTTCTTTTCTTCAATTAGCTGAGCAATTAATGGCTCAAACTCACGTCGCCATACTCTGGTATCAATGGCACCAGCAAAGCGTTTTCGAATAATACCGTGGTGGTCAATAACAAAAGTCTCTGGGGCTCCATAAACGCCTAGGTCTAAACCTAATGTACCTTCTTCATCAAAGATTGAAAAAACATACGGGTCTTCATAATGTTTTAGCCACTTTTGTGCCGCGTCACGCTCATCTTTGTAATTTAAGCCGTAAAGTTTAACTTGAGGATCTTTAGCAATATCAACTAAATATGGGTGTTCATATTTACAAGTTGGGCACCAAGTAGCCCAAACATTCACTAATACTATGTCGCCAATAAGGTCTGCCTGAGTAACCGTTTTTTCACTATCATTCAATGTCTCAAGTGAAAAAACAGGCATAGATTTACCTACAAGTGCTGATGGCATATCTTGCGGGTTAAGTGATAACCCGCGGTACAGCACTACACCTAAAGCAATTACCAATATCAGCGGTAAAAAGCGTATCAACTTGCCCATGACTATGCCTCCGAAGCTTTAGCTGTACTAGCAGACTTTGCTGCTACAGCATTAGTTAATGAATCGGCAACAACAGGAGATTTAACTACAACAGGTTTCTTACGACGATAGCGTTTATCAAGCATAGAAAGAATACCACCAACACTCATGAAAATAGCGCCTAACCATATCCAGCGAACAAATGGTTTGTAATGAACACGTATTGCCCATGCACCACCTGGTAATGGATCACCCAAGGCAACATAAACATCACGGAATAAACCAGGATCGATACCCGCTTCTGTCATGCCCATGGTTTGCACACGGTAAGCTCGGCGTTCTGGTGTTAATAAAGCAACAAAGTCACCATCTTTATAAACATTAATTTGTCCTTGCTCAGCACTATAGTTAGGTCCTTCAACATGTTTGATGCCGTTAAACTCAATTTCATAACCTGAAATTAATACTTTTTCGTGTACCGCCATTTTCACGTTAGTTTCAGACTCGTACATAGAAACGATTGTGACACCAACAATGGTGATAGCAATACCAGCATGAGCTGTTGCCATACCTAAATGACTAATGGTTAACTTACCTGTTGCTTTTAATTGTTTGCGCACTTCTTTTACTACAACTAAGAATACCCAAGTCGCTAAAATCATGCCCATAGCAACTAATGCATTGAACTCACCACCATAAACAATAGGGAACAAGATGCCAAAGGCAATACTAAATACTGAAGGTTTAAGTAAGTGTTTACGTAACTCACCTTTTTTCGCTTTTTTCCAACGAATGAGTGGCCCGATCCCCATAATGACAAAGAGAATACTCATAATAGGCACAAATACCGCATTGAAATACGGAGGACCAACAGATATTTTTCCGTAACCTAAGGCATCAACCAATAGTGGATACAAAGTCCCTAATAATACGGTTACTGTAGCAATAACAAGAATTACATTACACAATAACAACGCAGTTTCACGTGAATAGAAGGCAAAGCGAGAAAAGCTTGCCACTGTATTAGCTCTAAAGGCATACAGTGTTAATGAACCACCCATAGCAATTGCTAATATCATTAAAATAAAGATACCACGCGATGGATCAGCAGCAAATGAATGCACTGAAGTAATAACACCAGAGCGTACTAAGAATGTACCTAGCAGGCTTAAACCAAAGGCAAATATCGCTAATAATATGGTCCAGTTTCTAAAAGTACCGCGTTTTTCAGTAACCGCTAATGAATGTATTAAGGCGGTACCAATTAACCAAGGCATAAATGAAGCATTTTCAACTGGATCCCAGAACCACCAACCACCCCAGCCAAGTTCATAGTATGCCCACCAGCTACCTAGCGCGATACCTAGTGTTAAAAACATCCAAGCACCTACAGTCCAAGGGCGAGACCAACGCGCCCAAGCGGCATCCATCTTACCAGCCATCAATGCCGCTACAGCAAAAGCAAAAGCCACGGCAAAACCAACATAACCTAAGTAAAGTAATGGTGGGTGAATAATTAGGCCAACGTCTTGTAATAATGGATTTAAATCACGACCTTCCATCGGTACATTTGGCCATAAACGTTCAAACGGGTTAGACGTTAATAAAGTAAAAGCAATAAAACCAATAGCAATCATGCCCATTACCGCTAATACACGGGCAATAAACTCTTCTTCAATACCATCAGAAAAACGTGCTACAGCCGCTGTCCATGCTGTTAATGAAAACACCCAGAGTAATAATGAGCCTTCATGCCCGCCCCAAACAGCACTAATTTTAAAATAATAAGGTAAGTGAGTATTTGAATGACTAGCAATATATTTAATAGAGAAATCATCAATTACAAAACTGTAAGCAAGGATAACAATACTAATGCCAGTAAATAAAAACATACCGTAGGTAAGCGGCTTAGCATACCCCATGAGTTTTTTAAGTGAACTCTGCTCAGGGCTATGAACACCTATTAAGGGGATCAAACTTAAGCAAATGGAAAAGGCTAAAGCTATTATAAGGGCTAATTGTCCAAGCTCAGGAACAAGCTCAGGCATTGTTGTTGCCAGGTCGGCTATCATTGGTTTCTCCGCTCTACTTCAAAATCAATTAACGCTAGCTTTATTTTTTATCAACGCAGCTAGGTCAAAAATTATCGCGTCATACTAACATTTTATTGCAAGCAATATTAATGTAAATTAAGCACTCAAGTTGTTTCATAATGTTACAAGTTTCATGGACTATCTTAACGTTGGCTATGTTATTATATCGTGCAAAGTGATTATACGATCCAAATCAAGAATGACTCGACAAGGTTACGCTAGAATCGACTCACTAGCTTGATACTATTTAAATTAATATTTCTTTGAAGAATAAAGTGAATACATTGCTTACACATTCCCCAACACCATTAATTAGTGGTGAAAAACTGACTTGTATAAGAGAAGAGCGTTTATTATTTGACGAGTTATCACTTGAAATAAATGCCGGTGATATTGTGCAAGTTGAAGGACCAAACGGCTCTGGAAAAACCAGCTTATTACGCATTTTATCAGGCTTATCTCAACCTTATGATGGTCAAGTTAAATATAAAAGCCAAACAATAAGTCGTTGCAGAGAAGAGTTTCAGCAAAACTTACTATATTTCGGTCACTTATCTGGTGTTAAGGGTGAAATGACTGCCGAAGAAAACCTTAAGTTCAACTTGGCACTACACGGTAACAATACTGATGACACCTTGGCTTATTTGGCGAAAGTCAATTTACTTGGTTTTGAAGATAGTTTAGCCTCGCATTTAAGTGCCGGTCAACATCGAAGAATTGCGCTAGCCCGTTTATATCAAAGTGATGCACCTATTTGGATTCTTGATGAACCTTTCACGGCTATTGATAAACAAGGTGTTGCCAGTTTAGAGCAACTTTTTTTACAGCATGTAAAACGTGGTGGCTGTGTTATTTTAACAACCCACCAAGATTTAATTAGCATTAAACCCGAACAAGTAAAAAAAATAACCTTAGATTATAGTAGCTAAAATACCTTCATTTAGAAATGAGATCTATTTAGAGATAATATACCAATGACTTTAAAAGCGCAGTCAGCTCAAACGACTGAAACATTAACAAACCAAACCGATAACTTAGTGCAGTCTTCAGCGCAACTATCTTATACCCGTGCCTTTATGTTGGTACTAAAGCGTGACTTAACCATCGCCATGCGGCATAAAGACGATATCATTAACCCGTTATTATTCTTTGTTATTGTTATTACGCTTTTTCCTCTAGGCATAGGTCCAGAAGCACAAACACTAAGTCGCATTGCTCCAGGCATCATCTGGGTTGCAGCGCTTTTAGCTACCTTGCTTTCTTTAGATCGTTTATTTAAATCCGATCACCTTGATGGCTCACTAGAACAAATGTTATTGAGCCCACATCCTATATTTTTACTCGTGCTAGCTAAAATATTTGCCCACTGGTTAATAACGGGTTTACCACTTATCTTAATGGCACCATTATTAGCAGTATTACTGCATTTAGATGAGAACAGTTATGGCGCACTAGTATTTACCTTATTACTCGGTACACCAGTACTTAGCTTACTTGGAGCCGTAGGTGTTGCACTTACCGTCGGTATTAAAAAAGGTGGTGTTTTACTTAGCTTACTAGTACTACCGCTTTACATCCCAGTATTAATTTTTGCCACTAGCGCGATAGATACTGCCGCGCTTGGCTTACCTTACAGCGGCCAACTTGCTATAATCGCCGCATTATTTTTTGGATCTTTATCGCTCGCCCCCTTCGCGGTTGGCGCAGCCTTAAAAGTGAGTACTAATTAACATGATAGGCGGCACGTGGAAATGGTAACGCCCAATATAAACACGCTAATCCGGCCTTATAATCGACAAAAAGAGTGAGTACTAATTAATGTGGAAATGGTTACACCCTTATGCAAACCCTGAAGTGTCTTATCACTTCACCAATAAACTGTTACCTTGGTTAAGTGCCCTTGCGGCAATATTCCTTAGCATAGGTCTGGTCTGGGCATTATTATTTGCTCCTGCAGATTATCAGCAAGGTCATAGCTTTAGAATATTCTATGTGCATGTACCCGCAGCTTCTTTGTCTATGGGTATCTATTTTGCTATGGCCATTGCAGCATTTAGTAGCTTAGTATGGCAATTAAAGCTTGCTGACGCCTCTGCTGCAGCTATGGCGCCAGTTGGAGCAGCCTTTACCGCAATCGCATTAATTACTGGTGCTGCCTGGGGTAAACCTATGTGGGGCACCTGGTGGATATGGGATGCACGCTTAACTTCTGAGCTAATTTTATTATTTTTATATCTAGGTGTTATCGCCTTGCACAGTGCCTTTGAAGATAAAAATTTAGCGGGTAAAGCCGCTGGTATTTTAACGCTAGTTGGTGTCATCAATATTCCAATCATTAAATACTCTGTTGACTGGTGGAATACCCTTCATCAAGGTTCAACCGTGAGTAAATTGGGCAAACCATCAATGTCACTTGATATGTTATGGCCATTTATTTTTTGTTTTATTGGTTTTTCTCTACTCGTTGGCGTGATTATCTGTTTACGCTTTAGAAATGAGATTTTAGCGCGCAATAGCATTCGCCCTTGGGTGCGTGAGTTAGTACAACAAAACACAACCAAATAACACACTTTATTAACACAAAGTTACACTAAACAGTATTAAACAACACTAAAATTAGTGCGGTAATTGGAGAGCATTCAATGCAATTTAATAGTTTTAGCGATTTCATCGATATGGGCGGTTATGGCTTTTATGTCTGGCTCTCTTTTGGTGCTGCCGCTTTAATCCTAACCCTGTTATTGATTAGCTCTAAAGCTGGTCATCAACAAATTATCAATCAGATTGCTAAACGTAAGCAACGTGAAGACAAACTTCGCCAAGCCAGAGAACTACGTAAGCAGCAAAATGAAGCTTTAAAAGAGGTAACTGAGTAATGAACCCACGTCGTAAAAAGCGTCTTGCCATTGTCGGCTCAATTTTAATTGGTATTGGCGCGGTCTCAGGTTTAGTACTTTATGCCTTGAGTCAAAATATTGATTTATTCTTTACTCCTTCAGAAATAACTCAAGGTAAAAAAGAAACGGGATTAAAGCCAAGTATTGGCCAACGTATCCGTATAGGTGGTTTAGTTGTTCCTGGTACTGTTAAGCGCGATCCTGAGAGCTTAAAAGTATCATTTAAGCTTAGCGATATGACCATGCCAATCGAGTTTAAAGACAGCGATCCTATGGTTACCGTTTATTACGAAGGTATATTGCCTGACTTATTCCGTGAAGGCCAAGGCATAGTTGCCAATGGTACTTTAGCTGAACACCCTCCCACAGGGTTAAGTATTGAAGCGAGTGAAGTACTTGCTAAACATGATGAAAATTATATGCCTGCTGAGTTAGCTGATGCTGCAGGGCAAAAGCATGAAAAAGCTACTTACACAGATAAGCAGTTAGAAAGTAAAGATAACTAACCGTTAGTTTTTATATAGCAGGCACAAAAAAGGTGACAATATGTCACCTTTTTTTATATCTGTTGTTACTCAGTTGCCGCTATAAAGCTAATGCCAGTACTCTTTCACAAGTTTATCACCAATACTATTGATAACATCAACCTCGCCTTCACAAACAGCAACGATGGTTTTACCACGCTTAAAGTCCTGCGGAATGATCATGTCACCGTAAGCATTCAAGTTAAAACTTTGAGTCTTTCTATATATTGCTAAGTCATCATCACAACAATAAATAACCGTTACTTTCCTTTTGGCTTCACACATAATTAAATCCTTTTTAATTAATTAACTTTTAAACCGCTTAAACTGAGATTCACTTTCATTCTGAGTACTACAAAAGTGGTCAGACCTTAATCAGTGACCATATACTAGTATGGTTCGACCAGTAGGTCAACACCTGGTACAACCAGTAGCGATGTTTTAAACAATAAATATTCATATGACACAAGCTTACCGACCTATCATAACCTCTTGAATTTATCCCATAAAAAAGCCCCAGCCCAACTTATATTAAACAAGTTAGTGCTGAGGCTTTTATTAACAGCGTTTAAAGCGCTATTTTAAAATTCGAAAAACATGGATAGAGAATTTATTTCCAAGACTTCATTTTACAGCCTTTAACAGCGTAGAATAAAATAAATAAGTAACAAGGTAACATCACAATATAACCACTTTGAAGATCAACTGCTTGACCGCTACTACCACTTGCTATACTCCAGAATAATGGACCAAAGGCGCCACCTGAAATACCCATCACTAAAAGTGCAGAGCCGACACTGGTTAATTTACCCATACCTGATAAGGCTAATGGAAAGATAGCAGGCCATACAATAGCGTTAGCAAGCCCTAAAAAAGCAATTAAAATTAAAGTATCTGGTAACTGTGCGCCCCCTAGAATAAACGACAACGAGTTAGCAATAGCAAAGGAGCTATTATCACCTAAAATAACACCAAAACTTAAAGCCAAACCCAAAACAGCTGAGACCATCAAGGCTTTTTGTTGTGAAATAAATCGTGGGATAAGTGCAATACCTAAGATATAACCAAGCACCATACAACCCATGGTATATGAGGTCATAACGCTGTAGCTTTCAACGCCTAATGCCAGAGCAAATGCACCTATGGTATCACCTGCAATAACTTCTACCGCAACATATAAAAATAAAGCGACTACACCCAATGCCAAGTTAGGGTGAGAAAGTGCTTCTTTCAACTGACCTTTGTGTTCAGCTTCACCTTCCTCTGCTTCACTAGCTAGCTCAGGTAAAGGAGATTTTTTAACAGCAAAGCCTAAAATACCAATAAATAGTGCCATACCTAAATAAGGTAAAATCAACTTATCAGCCATAGCATCAATTTGTACTTGGCTTAGCTCTGTACCTACCGTATCGCTAAAGCCACTTAATATTAAAGCAGTGAAAACAATCGGAGCAACTACACCTGCACCTTTGTTCAAAATGCCCATGATTGAAATACGTGCTGCCGCTGACTCTTCAGGGCCAATACGTACTACATAAGGGTTAACCGCTGTTTGTAATAGGGTTTGCCCTGCACCCATTACCAATTGTGCTAATAGGAATAGAGGAAATATTTGTGTTTTAGCGGCAGGTATAAAAAGTAAACCAGCAACCATCATGGTGCCCATACCTAATGCCATACCATTTTTATAGCCTACCTTGCGGATAATGGCAGCAGAAGGCAAAGCGGTAAAGGTAACTGCGATATAGAAAGAGAATAAAATTAACGATGCCTGAAAAGGTGTAAGTTGCAGAATTTGCTGCAAGTAAGGCATTAACGAGCCGTTTAGCCAGGTCGCAAAACCTAGGATAAAAAATAGTCCGGCGACGATTACCATCGGCAGCGCATTACTTTGCTTTTTCTCTTGTTTTTCTTGCGTGAGTGACATTTCCATAACTTCCTCGTTAAGTTAGTGTTGCTTTTATTGTTATAATTATTGCGTTAATTGAATAAGTAACTAAATTTTTTGTCCTGAAATCCAGGTTTCTTTTACTGAGAGATCGTCATTAAGCACAACCATATCTGCTTGCTTTCCTTCTACCAACTCACCACGAATAACACCTTGGTCTTGGTACAAGTATTGTGCAGGATATAAGCTTCCCATCCGCAGTGCTTCATCTAAAGCAATGCCCAAACCTTCATGAGTATTTTTAACAGCACTTGCCATGTCTAATGAAGAGCCAGCTAACTCACCTGTTGTCGAGGTCAGCTTGCCATTATCAACATAAACAATACGATCATATAAGGCGAATTGGGTTTGATCAGTGCCAACTGGCGGCATAGCGTCAGTAACCAAGAATATTTTTCCTTGCGGCTTAGCTTGTATCGCTAATTTACAACTTGCGTAATCGACGTGAAAACCATCAACGATTAGGCCGCAACTTGTACTGTTATTTAGTAATGCTGCGCCAACAACACCTGGCTCACGCCCTTGCAATGGTGACATAGCATTAAACAGATGGGTAAAGCCAGTTGCACCAGCATCAATTGCCTGTTGGGTTGTTTGATAATCGGCATTAGTATGACCAAGACAAACTTTAATGCCTAAAGCAACCATGCGCTCAATATCTTCTACACCGACTGTTTCAGGAGCTAGGGTAACTATGACCTGCCCAATATCTTGACGAGCTAATACTTGCCATTCAGCATCTGATATAGGACGGATGTAATCGGCACAGTGAGTGCCCTTTTTAGCGATAGATAAATGCGGCCCTTCAAAATGAATACCTAGGATACCAGGAATACCTTCGCTAATAGCCTGTGCTATTGCATCTGCAGCTTGCTGCATTACTTCAACTACATCAGTAATTAAAGTGGGCATCATGGCAGTTGTACCAAATTTTGCATGGGCTGACATAATGATTTTAAGGTTTTCAACTGACGGGGAATCATTGAATAGTGATCCTCCCCCACCATTAATCTGTAAATCAATATAACCAGGAACAACCAAACCTTTGACAGAGACATCTACATTGCCAGTCTCTTGATCGATAGCTGTAATTTTACCATCGATGATGGTCAACACCTGATCATCAAGGAAAGCTTGTCCATCAAAAAGTCGTTGTGCATGAAAGCGTATTTTTGTCATAGGTTGTCCTAGTTTATCGATACCGTTATGAAATTGATTATACAAGCATTATGCCGACTGCTGTATAGCTAGCTTACCTTGTTGCTGTCTAGCAAAAAGCACTGAGCCAACCTCTGGGGGATTTAACGGCTCTTCAAGATTAGCTTTAATTTCTGTCGCTAGCCATGGCTTTAATCGTGGTGTAAGACCACCTATCATAGACATACGTGGTGGTTTTTTTGCAGCTAACGTGCGGGCAATACTATTAATGTACTCTGCACCTTCATTAACAATAGCTAGAGCAACTTTGTCACCCAGCTCTGCAGCATCAAAAACCAAATTTGCTTGCTGTGCATAATAAGTAGCCTTTTGACTGGCAACCGCTTCAACTAAATCGGTATCATCTTTACAGTTTAGTTTCTTAAGCAAAACATCGGTCATAATCGTTTGTTCAACTAAACCATCTAACGATAATAAAACCTGCTTAACACCTTGCAAACCAAACCAAGCACCACTGCCTTTATCGCCATGAGGAAAACCATGAGCACCCACAATAGTTTGCTCATCATCAATACAAGAAAAACCACAAGAACCTGTACCACTAATCATAACGGCGCCTTCACTGCCATTATGAGCACCAAGACAAGCGATCAGTAAGTCGGTTGCCAAATGCATTGTTTTAAAAGGATGTTGCCACGCGGCCATTTTATCAAATAGCACTGGTAAATTAACCCCTGCTAAACCAACACCTGCCACAAGTTCATTGAGCTCAATATGTGCTAAGTCTGCATTTTTCAAAGCCAACTTCGCTGATTCAGTAATAGAGTTAGTCGCCTGCTCAAAACCATGTAAAGGATTGCCCGGACCTGAAATGCCTGTACCAAGTATTTCATTATCTTTATTCATAAGAATGGCTTTACATTTACTGCCACCACCATCAATGCCTAAAAATAACTCACTGTTTTTGTCCCTACTTGTCAGCATACCGACCCCGTGTTAACTGTCATACGATTAATTTTGATTTTTTCATCTTAGCTAGAAATGACAGCGTTGTCATTTCTTTTTTAGGATAAAATAATGGCTTTTTGGATAAATGTTATTAAATGTAACCTAACTAGCTGATAGTGTTAAATAAATATCAGCCAGATAAATTATAAGTATTATTTTATTTGGGTGGTTCGGCTTGTTCTTAAGCCATTAGTACTACGACTTCTTATGCTAACCTTACCTGAAACTGCAGTAGGCTCTTGATAAGTGAGCCAGTTTCCATCATTCACCTGATACTCTATAACCAAGCCTGGGAAGGCAATGTTTGCGTGCAACTTACCGGATTTAATAACAGCACCTACGGTAGGCAAACGATAATCAACTTGAGCTAACTCAAGCTTAGCAAATTCTTTTTTTCCTAATGTATTAGCAAATAAAGACCACTGAATATCTCGCTTTTCTTGCATCTTTGCAGTGAAAGCTTTGCTTTGTTGCGAGTATTTTGCACCTTGATAATTATACGGTACAGCCCAGTCAGCCAAATGCCAAGCACGCTCAGCTAGCGCTAATAAGCGAGGAAAAACTTTATGTTCAACCATATCATCTGTTCGCACGTTCTCACTCCACAACTGACCTTGAATCCCTAAGAATTTCTGCCCTGGTGCTAGTGGGGTTTTTGTATCATCAGCAACATAAGCGTTATCTTGTCTGTCTAGCCAGAATTCTGCATGAACAGGTAAGTTATCCGGCATAAATTGAAATACTTTTTCGGTGTTGGTATGACGAGATGCCCAATAATAACCATGCTCTTTTGGATCAGCCTCATGAGGAAAGTCAAAGTACAATACATCCGGACTAGAGATAACCACTTGCCAATCTCGATTTGCTAACTGATGTACTTTATCGTGTCCACCCCAAAACAGTGCATCCCAAGCGTTAGCCTGAACAATAGCAGGCATATTCTCTTTACGAGTATGCTCCATACCATCACTCCAACCAGCAGTTTCAATATCCAGCTCAGACAGTATTCCAGCAACACGCTCTATAAAGTAAGCACCAAGCTCACTCATTTTTGTAACACCTTTATCGTTATTAGCGACAAAATCTTTACAAGCAGGAGAGTTTAACCAAGCACCTGCTGTTTCATCAGCGCCGATATGATAGCGGGTAAGCGGTTGCCCAGCATCAGCATGGATTTGCTTAACTTGTGTCATTACTTCAATAACAAAATCATATGAAGACTCTAAACAAGCATTAATAGTGTTATCACCATAGAACTGTACAGAGGAATACTTAGTACTATCAGCAAAATCATCTAATAAAAACTGTTTTGCTTTCTTCTCATCCTCTAGCGCTTGATATTTTTTATAGCGAGCCGTCATCGCTTTCATTGAAGAGCGTGAATGCCCTGGCATATCTAATGATGGAATAACTTGGATGTGGCGAGCCGTTGCTGCTTTTAAGATATCTTGATAATCACTAACACTGTAATAACCACTTACCGATGATGTAGCATCAACGCCAGCACCTAATTGTGGCATAAGACATTTTGTTTCAGTAACATCAAAACAACGCTTTGCGCCGATTTCCGTTAATTCAGGCAGGCTTGGGATTTCTAATCGCCAGCCCTCATCATCACCAAGATGTAAATGTAACTTGTTCAGCTTGTAGGCTGCCATTTGATCAAGCAAGGTTAAGATAAATTCTTTAGAGTGAAAATTTCTGGCGACATCAACTAACATGCCGCGAAAAGCAAAATGCGGTTCATCATTTACTGACAACATAGGTAAACGAGACTTACCAACAGTGACCAAGCTCGCTAATGACTGCAAGCCATTAAAAACGCCATTACCATCAACACCAACAATAGTAATTTCTTTATTTGATACTGTTAGGTTATAACTACCTATTATTTTTTCACTGTTATTAACAATACTTAAATGCAGAGGCAGGCCTGTAGCACTTTGTTTAACACCTAAAGTTGCTAAACGCGCTATGGCGGCATCTACATCGGCGTGTTTAACATTACCCAACGAGATTTTTAGGCCTTGGCTGATATCAGCAAAACCTTTATTGGCATCGATACTGATAGATTTAGGGGTTGGCACAATAGCTTGTAAAACCGCAAGTTCATCTTCAATCAGCACAGCATTGCGTTGATATAGTTTTTCAGGGGTTAACCATTGAGTTTTATCCGCTGCCGAGCGTTTAAATTGTGTCGCTGTATCAGTAAATGATTCAACATGAGGAAGTACTTCTAAGCCTGTATCTTTATCAATATATGGCACAGTACTTTCTAAAACACGCGCCTCTAAGCCAGGAGCACTAACGATATAGTTTGGCATCATATCCGATTCAGCTAATGACCAAAAATTAGCGCGGAAATTTAATGTTTTTGTTTCGCCTTTAGAAAAGCCTGAGAAGCTATCTTTTAGTCTGATTAAATGTAAATCACCGTTTAGATGTTTGACAGTAAAGTCCTTACTTTCAAAAGACTGAATCGGCGCAATTTGACTAAGGTGAATTGTCCAATCCTTAGCTGCAATGGCTTGTTTAGCAGTAAAACTTAATTCCACCTCAAAACAAGCACCATCAGCGACTTTACTGTCACATTTATCACTGGGTATATTAGTAACAACACGATAATTAACATCAAGGCCCTGAGCAATATTATCAACATCCTGTTGAGTAACTGAATAAATTGCCTGCAGATTGATCTTCTCACCCGTATCTATTGCGGGCTGTGGAGATTTGTCACAACCTATTAGCGATAAACTAGCGGCAATAGTTAGCGCTAAGATTTTCTTATTTATACTATTCATGTGCATGTAATGGGCCTTTATTCCGTATTATTTTTCAACAACGGCTCTGCTTTAAGTATTAAGTTAACCTTACTATCCATAATTTTGACAGCGCTGTCAAAAATAAATACAAGATAAACGACTATAGTTACAAGATTACACATTTTCAGTACTCAGCACTAATAGTTCTTAAATAATTCATTGTTAATACACCGTTTGCTATAAGTAGCGAGCGCCCTTTGACAGCGCTGTCAAATGCAAGTATATTGATTTAAAGGCCTTAGCAATAGATGCTGAACCTAGCTAAAAACATTAAGACCACAACAAAAAACAAGCAAAAAAAATGAGAAACTTACAGGTAAATCCAGAATTAACTATCAAAAGCATTCAAATCCCCAATACAAATTTGAATGCTTTTATCATTGACGACTTTCTTTTAAGCACTGATAGCGTTATGCACTTTGCTAAGAACATTGCCTATTTTAATCCAATGCATTCTGATAATTCTTATTACCCTGGCGTACGAGACAATATGCCACAACCTTACACTCGGTTGTTGCAAACTTTTTTTCAAGAGAAAATAGTGCCTAAGCTAATAGGTAAAACTCAACATAAGGCAATAATACACAAAAGCCTGATTTCATTAATTACCTGCCCTCCCTATGAATTAATTACTGAGCAGAAAATGCCACATGTAGATAGTTGCAAAAGTAATGAATATGCTTTTGTACATTACTTGTCAGGAGCAGAGCATGGCGGCACTAGCATCTATAGATATATCCCTAAAGATATAATAGAGTTTAGTGAACAAGACGAATTTATTCTCGATGATATGCTAGAAGGTATTACAGCTAAATCGGACGAACATAGTGGTTATATAACTCAAACAACAAGTCTATTTGATCAAGTATTATCTGTAGAAGCAAAGGTTAATCGACTTGTGATTTATCAAGGAAATCTTTTGCACGGAGCCAATTTAACATCTAAGGAAAGCTATAGCGGTGATACAAATAACGGACGTTTTTCTATCACTTCATTTGGCAGCATTGCTGAAAAGTAAATACTTTTACAAAACCTAATAGAATACCCAAATAATAATTAAAACACTAACACTGGAGTCTTATCAAAATGACAAATATCATCCCCTTGCATCACCAGACACACGCATCATTAAAAGTTAAAAACAGTAATGACTTCACTCGCTTTAAAGAACAGCACTTGATCCCTGTTGTTATCCAAGACTTTATTCCGTTAGCATCAGAGTTCCCTATTGTTTTTGTAAAAAACACTGAAACTGGACAATTTACCGCTGTAGCAATGATGGGAATAAAGCCAAATATCAATCTTTATTGCCAAACACCTAGCTGGTCAGCTGAAGTTATCCCTAGTAGCTTCTTTAATTACCCATTTTCACTTGCTAGACAAAACGAAGACCAAGACGACTGTTTTGTTTGTATTGATACTGAAAGCGCTCTAGTCAATGAAGCTCAAGGCCAAGCATTATTTGATGAGAAAGGTGAGCAAACTGAGTACTTAAAAGCAAGAGCTGAGCATTTACTTAACATTGCCCAAAGACATGAGCAAGCAGCGAATATCATGCAATATTTTGCAAGTAAAAAACTACTAACGCTGAAAACCCTAAACCTAAATTTAGGTGAGAACCAAAAATTCACCCTTGAT
>Ga0105355_10003033_pt1 | contig 14875 bp, 10 predicted proteins | sample GOMGulsemesocosm_2_FD_83508 | JGI IMG/M metagenome (GOLD analysis project Ga0105355, IMG submission 83508) | Methane-oxidizing microbial communities from mesocosms in the Gulf of Mexico - GOM9C Gulf of Mexico | ecosystem: Environmental > Aquatic > Marine > Cold seeps | place: Gulf of Mexico... | reverse complement strand
TGGTACATTGAAAAGAGACATCAGATAAATTTGGAAACAGCAAAAAATCTTGATAAAGAGCTTCTAAGATTTTCTCCAACGAATACATAGAAAGCCTTAACCGAATTCAGCAGTCTCTTAGTACGGCAAAGAAAAATTAGAATCATAGGACCACCTTACATACACTTTGAGGGCTGCTTTCTTTCGTTCGGACCAGCCTATTCCTGTCTGACCGCTAAATGGTTGTTATAACTTTATATGAATATTGAGCCTTATAATCTAGAAATTACTGATGCGATGATGTCGCTTCTTCTGATGGCAGATCCTGATGAACGTGAAATACGTGGTTATTTGAAGGCCGCATCGATCCTTATCGCTAAAGAAGGAGATGTTTTAGCAGGAATAGCCGTATTGATAAAGCGGGATGGCGAATATGAACTGATCAATATTGCTGTTGAAGAAAATCATCAAGGTAAAGGTATAGCGAAACACCTCATAATGGAAATAAAGACACTAGCTAAAGGAATGGGCGCTTCGGAGCTACTGGTGGGGACTGGAAACTCTAGCCTGTCACAACTAGGTTTGTATCAAAAATGTGGTTTTCGAATGAGTTATATTAAGGCTGATTTTTTTGCGTCTTATCCCGAACCGATTTATGAAAATGGGATACAGTGTCTTGATATGGTCATTTTACGTGCTAAGTTATAACCGACAAATCGCTCTCACCAGCAATACTGGCGGGACCTTAGCACCACTAGCTCCTACAGTTTTACGGCGCTGCCAACATACGTTATGGTTACACATTCCTAACGGTACCTGCACAACATTAGGTAGTGCCCACCCCATTTTCGGTGTCTGAAAAATATTATTCTTGGTAAAACATTTGTTGAAAATGTTTACGATTTTTCCCTCAAATCATTAGGGCCTTCAGTTTGAAGATGGCTTAAATCATAATAAGACAAAATCTTTTTGTCAGGCTCCTCGCTTGCCAAAAAATCTGCAAAGGATTTACTATAAACATCGTGCCGGTGTTGCCACCATGTTTGAAATCCCGGGGCGGAATAGTAGGTCAACATCAAACGCTTCCACCCCAGCCAAACGTCGTCGTCCATGTAGCCCTTTTTGTGCTGGTAATACATGTTTTCAAAATAGTGAAAACATTGAAAAAACGACTGGGAAATACGTGCTTTATCGCGGGGCTCAAATTGATGATAGTTTTCCATGCCTTCGGTGAATAAATAGGACAGTTCGGGGGTAGCCGCCATTGCGTTATTCATTGCACCAAAGTCGGAGACAATGGACCGGTACGTTGCCGATCTTTCCGCGTCAGTATTTGATCGAATTTGAATAGCCAAATAGATAAGAGAAATAACAACGCCGACGGAACTAATAATTTCGCCAATACTGGCAAATTGATCGAGTGTCACAATCGCTCTCCTTGAACCCCAGCTTTATTGCAATATAGCTTATTTAATTTGGAATGAAAGCACTAGATCACCACAATCAGAACAACCATACACGCTAAACACGGCGCAGTTCAGGTGAATTTGGAAAGCATTAAGCGGTGTCTGTCCCATATTGCTTTCCCATATTGCTTATTACCATAGTATTTTCTCCCCAACATGCAAAGTAGCCGTGAAAATCAATTGGATACCACTTATGGCGACGAAGACCCTCAATGGAGTGCAAAATTTCTCGTCAGTTTTCAGCCTATACAGGCCAAGCCTGCTTTTCGCTAGCAACGAATATCCCTAGCTATTCTCTTTACTATCCTGCCTTGCTACTCGTGAACAGGCACATTGCCCGCGTAAATTTGACTATACTGTATGCAATCGTACTGTTGATGGGGCACACTCTCACTCCATAGGATATGGTAATAAGAAGTTGCATTGAAGAAACTTTTTGGTATGTGTAGGAGTGGCAGTTGTGAATATTGTCCCCTACCATTGGGACTATCAATCAACCGTCATTGCCCGTGGCTTAAATATCGCGAAATTGCCATTAGCCTTGGCGACTAACACGTCGTCCTGGAAGACTTCTGACTCCAAATTAGCCATGCGTTTGCCGCGATTAATCATCTTAGTTTTGCAGTGCAGCTGCCCGTCCCCCACGGCCTTAAAATAATTAATCTTTATTTCGACCGTGGCGCAAATCTCGCTTGTATGCAGCGTTGGATAGAGTGCAGCCCCCATCCCTGTATCAGCCAGCGCGTAGAGAACTGCGCCGTGGGCAACACCATGGGGATTTAGTAGCGACTGATTCATCTTCAGTGAAACGGCACTTAAGCCCGCACTGACCTGACCGACCTCCAACCCTAACAACTCGGCAAAGGGGTGTTGTTTAACTAGATCCATAAAACGCTAACCTCTCAGGTAAATTTCAGTTTATCAAGTGCTTTCATGTACGCTGCGAAATAAAAGTAGTCCCGCCACGCCTTTATTTTTCCATGCTCCATATCAAAAACGCCCAAACAGGGTAACTCCACCGGCTTTTCACTCATAATGGTTTTATCCAAACGCTCTGCAACCACTCACCACCAAGCTTATAATTCCTCACTGAGTCGCCGCTCAGCGAGCGATAAAATTGGTAATAAATTCACGTACATCTTGCCTGCCTACCAGCGGCGCTGCTGGCATATTGTGATAGGCATAAAAAAGCCGAAACCCGCAAGACAGGTTTCAGCTTTTATCAAACAACTGAGGCCCAGAGAAGGCGTTATGTTTGCCCTCGCTTAGAGACTCCTAATTTCTTGCCATCAAGCGATTTAACATTTCCAGCTCTTCTTTACTGAGGGCGCCGTCTCCGTTTTTATCCAGACCATCAAAACTGGCTAAAAGTCGCTTGCCGGCTATGCCCCGCAATTCTTTCTTCTCCAAAATACCATTGATATTGTCATCCATCATGCCGAATACCATACCTTCACGCATTAGCTTCTCATATTCAGGCTTGAGGTTATCGCTAGTTTCATCTTTCCAACGGAAGGTGAACGCATTGAACAACATCTCTTCATGCGATTGCTGACCCCATAGAACTTCTGCAGTCGGATCAGGGTTAGCCGGGTTTGACGTCGAGTTATCGTAGGTGTTAATAGCGATCAGCTTTGAGCCAGCCGGTACATCAATCGGCTCAACAAATTCATAGGAACGCTGCCAGTTAAAATCATAACGAGGCAAGGAAGCGATTAGCTTTTCCGAACCATCAGGATATCGCAGGACCATTTTTGAGGATTGACCGCGGTAATGAGCATGGGGGAATACCGACAACAATATCGCATCCTTGGGGAATTCCCTATACGCTCTTTCTTCATGGCGGCCCTCACCCGGTGGAATCACCAGAGAAACATCAATCACCACTGAGCTACGAGTTACCAAATCCGGTTTTTTATCGTCGTCGTAAAAATACAAACCGACTTCAGATTCATCCGTTACCGCTTTGCCGAAGGGGGTGTAGTGCATCTGAAAACCAATGTAACCACCAGCGGGCAAAAAGGTCCCGCTGTTGCCTCTAGCTATTTGAGATTCAGCGCCAACGGCGTAACCACCGATGGAAGGTCCCCAGCGAGACTGCCCCCTTTCACCATCGGCTGGCTTCTCTTTCATAATGCCATTAAGCAAGTGATGTACGGCTTTTCTTGCACCAACTTTTACCGTACTGGCACGTAACCATTTACCTTCAGTGATAGGGTTATCAACAACGGGGTATTGATAATCCACAACGCCTGTTGCTGGCACCTCAAAGGCAGGAAGCTTAACGATTAAGTCGGGCTCACCCAGTGGCCATTCTTTTATAGGTTCACGGGGAACTGTCAAAGGATCAGCGCCTTCGCCACGGGGGGCACCCGCTTCAATCCAGTGCACCAGCGTCTTGATCTGATCGCCAGACAAACTCTGTTCCCGTAGAAAATGACCAACATTGGGATCAGCATGCCAAGGAGGCATACGATCGGTACGGATCACTTCGCGGATCATCGGCGCAAAACCTTTAACCATGTTGTAGCTGCTCATTGCCCAAGGGCCAATAGCCCCTTTCTGGTGACAGCCCACGCACTTGGCTTCCAGAATTGGTGCAATAGTCTTGCTGTAAGAGATACTCGCATGCTGCTGCTTCATCGCCCGCTCGGGGAAATTCACCAAACAACCCGGCGCGTCAACCTGCGCCACCTCGACTTTATCGCCGCTAATCACTGCATCCAAAGCATCGGCCAGGTAAGTGTGTTTAGCCGAACTTTTTTGGTTTTCATAGGTAAGCCGATCATCGATAGGACCGTGATAAACCACTTTTTTAGTTTTTGGATCTATCACAAAAATCTCAGCAGTACGGGTAATATTCAACGATTCACCGACTAGTTGATTCTCATCGACCAATACCCGTATATCAAAACCAAATTCTTCTACTTCCCCGGCAATACTTGCCCGGTTGTCTTGAATATTGGAATTCAATAAAAAGAACTCCACGCCTTTGTCCGCATAGGCATCGCGAACTTCGCGAAGACCCGGCATCGCATTGCGTACAATAGGACAGCCGTTGCCCTGCGACATCAATACGACGGCTGGAGCATTTTGGTAGTAATACAAACGATGAGCGATGCCATTTTGGTCCACCAGCTCAAAATCATCGACTCTCATACCGACAATACTATCGGTCGCTGCGGCAGTAGCCGACATTGCAGTCAACCCGCCAGCAACGACAAACAACAGAGTAATAAGGGCCCTATAAGTGGTCCTCAGACCACTGAATGCTAGTAATTTCATTACGTCCTCTCAATTTATAGACCGTTATGTAATGACAATTCCTACGATAAGAACTGCGCTGAAGGGGCAACGCCAAAAGCACCATTTTCTGGTCTTAATGCCCAACCCGTTAAAGGTAACAGAGGCATTCATATTTAGCCAGACGCTGAAAGTTACAGCTGTGTTAACATCTGCGAAGCATCTGCGAAGACACACTCTCAAGCTAGCGTCCCTGGCCCTACTCTGAGCGGACATTGCTGACCTATATGACCTAGGTCGAGTTAAAACCCATTCGAGCGCAGATGGCCGACACGCCGGAAATCTTAGACTACAGCAGCGTCCAAGAGCGAATCAACCAACATCTGATTAGGCTCAGGCGCCTGATTAGTATGGGGCTTTTACCGCACTGCCTGGTAAGTCTGTGGGCGGCGATGCTCTATATTAGGCTTAACCGGCATCTTCGACTCAAGCCTTCAATAACACCCGAATTAACTAGTGCCCAGCTTGCAGCGAAACTCACCTCATCTCGACATCATGGTATCGCTAGTTTTCTATATTGGAGCGTCCATATATGTCCCAGGCCATTTTTATTATTGACCGAATCTGCGGAAAACAACATGAAGACAACATCCGCACTATGTAATTAATGTCTGAATTAGTGCATATAGTTACAAACACCATCAGGGAAAACTTCCTCAAGTTTTCCTACCCAACTGGCCATATCAATATCACCATAAAGTTTTTCCTCAATGGCACGCTGAACTGTCATTGTCTGGCATTTGAATAAATCACCCGCAATACCCTCACCTGCAGCCATTCGGCTTGTTTTATAAATCGGAAACCTACTCATACATTTACCATCAAGCCGCTTATTCCATTCCCCGTCCCATACTCCCTCACCAGAAGCCAGTATATTGCCGCGTTTATCAAAGCAGCTATCCACAGCATCTAATGGGCGATTGCCTGAAAGTGAACCCTTGGGATTTCTACGTATATTCATCATCCATTGATCTATCACCTGAAAACCTGCATTAACTGGATTGTGCTTTTTGTGACTAACCCAAACCACCTGATTATTAACGTCTCCCCCCGCCGCCATTATTCTCGCCCTTGTCGAAAAAGAAGCCGATGAATGATGCATATCCAACTCTTCCTCAAGATAATGCCGAATATCCAAAACAGGAATAGAAATGGAGCCACGAAACACTTGCCCCGAATTAGTAATCGCTTCAATAGCTTCTGGGTTGGCCCTGCTCCTTTGCGCTGGTTTTCCTTCAACTTCGCTCCAATTGTCATGAGTCATATTTTGGTGACTCCAAGGGGAAAATCGGCTAATACTCTTACGGCCGTTAATCGCCCAATAGTTCTCATTTTTATGTTGTTTCGATGTAACCCATCCACCAACATGCCTATTTAGATGAATAAACTGCTGCGGTGATATAAACCCACTTGTTAGAGCAGAAAGGCCATACTGAACACCGACATTGTCCCAGGCGGTATTTGCATACCCGTCATCATCCGTACCATAAAAGTGTTTGAGATCTTCCCAGTGTGTCCAGTGAGAAGAACGCCTCACCGACTTACTATAGCGACCGCTATGATGATAAAACCTGGGATTATTAATGAGTGGCGTCAACCCCCTCCAGCCGGCAATACACTCAGTAGAGCCTTTGTATTGGTTTTTAAATTTTCCATTAATCAACGCTGCAATGCGACTAAGATATGTATTTGTATGCTCTAATTTGTTATTAGAATTTAAGCCAACGACTTTTTGTTTGTTCGACGCCAAACGCCATAAGTCATTATCGTTGTCCGTTATATCCATATAATATTCGAGCAACTCACAATCAAAAACATAGATGATTTGCGTCACCATATCTGGATATGAGTACAAGGGGATAATTGCATCCAGGATGTCACTGCTATTCTGAGCAATCAAATATTGTTGTACCGCACCACCTGAGCCGCCAATACCCACAGTATAGATTGGCTCACCATAGAGACTGACAAACTGGCGTTTCACGCGCCTCGCCGTATCTTCAGCAAGGCGCATATTATAATGATTACTGGTTTGATTCCCGGTGGAGTAAGCTACCCCATAGCCTTGCTCTAATTGATCGAACTGTCGCTTTAGGATATCCCCCACTCTAAAACTTCCCTGTTTTCTACCAATTCCAACGCCGCCACGAAAACTATAAACTAACTTTTTATTCCAATATTTACCATTGGGTTTTTCACCTCTACTTACAACCCGATCAAGCCCTTCATCAATAGCAACAATTCCGTAAATGAACCGATTAATAGTGCCCGTTTCGAGCCGGACAATAAAATCGACATTACTGCCATTGGCCGTGACTTTCGCAATGTCATTATCTGCTTGCTCTAAAGGAAAAAAATCGCGAGTACCGATACGATTATAGAAATAATCCACGCGAGTAGGATGCAAGCAATCACGACTATAGCCAATTATCTCTCGGGTCTTTATATTACCCTTATCTAAACGATAAACAGGAACCCCTACTTTATCGTGGTTATCGACCAAGGGCTGCCGATTGGGATAAAGATTTCCACCGCAGTAAAAGGGATATTGAAGAGGCATAGCGTAGTTGTTTTCTATAGGCCCTATCTGCCCCTCCCTAAGAGGGTAAGGGAACAGATCATCCTCCAAGACAAGGTTTTCTTCACCCAAGGGAAAAGGCCGCACTGATGCCTGATGTGAGGTAGTCGGGGGGACGCCTACCACCTGTCGCTCAATCTCAACCCCTACTTTGGGGACCATCCACGGCAACACAAGAAATAACATGATAGATAGAAGCAGTAATATAAATAACAATATCCCTGCAACAATAGATATTTTTCTTGTTAACCTATCTTTTGTTAACCAAGGCATAGCCACTACCTCCACGCTAAATCTCATATATAAGCATAGCTGCAGGAGGCTGTAATGGTATGTTTTAACTCTGTGACGATCTCATAGCTCGGAAACTGCAGGGACATACACTGAAACTATAGGGAAACTGCAGGAAACTGCAGGGACATACACTCAAGCAACAAACTGCAGGGACATACACTCAAGCCACAAAACTCTCCTTCACCTGCTATAACTATAATATGGAGAGAATCTTTGGCCACAGTCGGTCAATCTACTCAAGGATTGGATCATGACGAAGCCCCCCCAACAGCTAACTGCCATCGAAGATACCCTCTACTACCACGTAACGTCCCACTGCGTGCGGCGCGCCATTTTATACGGGTCCGACAGCGGAAAATGCTACGAACACTGCAGGCAGTGGCTGGCCGACCGCAACTGTCTGCTGCCATCGCTGTTTGCAATCGATATTTCAGCTACGCGGCGATGAGTAATCACTATCATATCGCTATACAACCGAGTCCAACCCAAGCCATCGACCGGACCGTCGACGAGGTCGATTAAACGCTGACTAACCCTACTCAAGGAGCAACTGTTGGCACAACGTTATGTGGTGGAATCAGCCCAAAAGTGCTGCCGAACAAATTCAAACAGATCTGATATAGCAATTAGCTATGTATGCAAAAAACATTAGACCAAAAAACTATTTATGGCAAGGTACTTCTACATACTAACATAAGCGTAATATCCTGCAATTTTATACGAGCCGTATAACAATTTGGTCTGAGGCCTTATCAACTAATAAAGATGTGTATAGACGGAAAAAAAATGACCGAAATAGCTCATACAATTAAAGGCACCAATACACCTTTACCTACTTCAAAGAGACCGGCAAAAAAGATGAGCGTAAACTCGTCACCATATACGAGTATAAAAACAAAGCTTTTCCTGGTTTTTGTATTTCCTATTATCAGCATCTTGATCTTATCATTTAATCAATTCTCCAACATTGATGAATCCTTTGAGCGAGATAAACGAGTTAGCCATACTCATCACGTTATAGCAACCATGAGAAAATTGGAAAAACTAAAAATTGACATGGAAACGGGACAAAGAGGATACATAATAACCGGAAAGGAAAACTTTCTAGAGCCCTATCGCAATGCAAAAAAAGAGTGGCAGAATAACTTCCACACGCTAAAAAACCTAGTTTCTGACAATAACAGCCAACAGAAAATACTGCATGGAATTTCCCTTCTTCACCAGCGCTGGGAGAATGAGGCAGCGACCCCCGAGATTACCGCAAGAAAACAGGGAGACATGATAAAAGCAGCTAAACTAATAGAAAAAGAGTCTGGTAAAAATCTGATGGATGAAGCACGTGCACTAATTAACGAGTTCATTCTCGCAGAGGAAACCTTATTGGAACAAAGAGCTGAACTAGCTCAAAATGGCACAAAAAAGATAAAACAAAGAACGCTGATAGGTTCTGCCTTTATAATTTTAATGTGTATATTTTTGTCCTTAGCGCTGGCGAGAAATATAGTCAATCGATTATTTCGACTACTTGAGGCAACTAAAAATTTAAAGACCGATGAATTCATACCCATCCAGGATAATAATAAGGACGAACTCTCAATGCTTGCCAATTCCTTCAATGAAATGGCGCAGGTACTTAATCAAGCAAGTAAGAAACTGATTCAAGCTAATAAATCAAAGGATATTTTCCTAGCAAATATGAGCCATGAAATACGCACGCCTATGAATGGAATACTGGGCATGGCCGAGTTGATTGAAGGCGATAACTTGACCAAAGATCAGAAAAAATATCTAACCACCCTACTACTTTCAGGTAGAACTCTACTAACTATTATTAACGATATTTTGAATTTTTCAAAAATTCAAAATGGCCAAGTTGAGTTCGAGAGCATTCCATTTTGCCTGGAAAACGTAATTGACTCTCTTGTCACCGCTTATGATATTCAAGGGGACAGAAATGTAAATCTGACTACAATTTTTGACAAAAAACTTCCGACCTACATTATTGGGGACCCAACAAGGCTTCAGCAAATACTCGGAAACCTTCTTAGCAATGCCTTCAAATTTACAAAAAAAGGCACCGTAACGCTTGAAATAAAAGAAATATCCAGAACCCTAGGAGAAACACTTCTGCAATTTCGGGTAACAGATACAGGAATAGGCATGAGCAAGGAGACTCAACGTCGAATTTTTAACGATTTTGAGCAGGGTAATCTGTCAATAACAAGAGAGTACGGAGGCACGGGCCTAGGTTTGTCTATTTGCAAAAAGTTGCTATCACAGGTTCGAGGTGAGATTTGGGCTGAGAGCGAGGAAGGCAAGGGTTCTACGTTTGTGGTTAGAATGAGCTTTGGCGTAGCTGATGCTGATGCCGGCACTGATGCCGGCACTGATGCCGGCACTGATGCCGACGCTGGCGCTGGCAACTTCTCGCAATTAAAAATACTTTTGGTGGAAGATAACCCAGTAAATATAATAGTAGCTGAGGGTATGCTAAAACATTTTGGCGCCCAGTATGTGACTGCAAGTAATGGCCGTGAGGCTGTCTCTCTCGCCTGTAAACAAGAAAATGGATTTGACTGTATACTTATGGACTGCGAGATGCCGGTCATGGACGGCTATGAAGCTACGAAACATATTCGCAACTGGGAGAATACAAATAACCTGCCTAAAACGTGGATTTGCGCCCTTACTGCTAATGTATTAAAAGAACAGATGCAACTGTGTAAAGAGGCAGGGATGGATGACCACCTAACAAAACCAGTCAATCTAATCTCCTTAGAAAACATTTTGTCCGCTGTCAAATAAGTAATCCATCTGCAGGGACACACTCAAGCCACATAACTCACCGTCAACTGCTATAAATAAAGTATGGAGAGAGCCTTTAGTCACAGTCAGTCAATACACTCAAGGATTGAGTCATGACAAAACCTCGCAAACAACTCATTGCCGTCGAAGAAACCCCCTACTATCACCTCACATCCCGCTGCGTGCGACGCGCCTTCCTATGCGGTACCGACGGGGAACAATGCTACGAACACCGTCGACAGTGGCTGGTCGACCGCATTCGCCTGCTTTCGTCACTGTTTACTATCGATATTTGCAGCTACGCGGTGATGAGTAATCACTACCATATCGTTATAAAGCTCAGTCCAGAGCAGGTCGATGCGTGGACCGACGACGAGGTGATTAAACGCTGGCTAACCCTATTCAAGGGACCTATGTTGGTACAACGTTATGTAGCGGGAGGAGCCCAGGGTACTATCGAGAAGAATCAAATGCAGCTGATAGTGGCGCAATGGCGTTTGCGCCTTGCTAGCGTTAGCTGGTTTATGAAGTGCCTCAACCAGCCCATCGCCCGCGCCGCCAACCTCGAAGATGGCTGTACCGGCCATTTCTGGGAATCGCGCTTTACTTCCCAGGCGCTACTTTCGGAGCAAGCGCTATTAACCTGTATGACCTATGTCGACTTAAATCCTATTCGAGCACAGATAGCCGACACGCCGGAAACATCCGACTACACCAGCATTCAAGAGCGGATCAGCCCTACATTTGATTTAGCTCAGGCGATTCGCGGGCAGTCTTTTAACAATGCCGACAATATTGCCGTTAAACCGCTACTGCATTTTGAAGGCAATATAAGAAATGAGACCCAACAAGGTATTCTCTTTTCCCGGAACGAATACCTGCAATTAGTGGACTGGACCGGAAGAATGGTTCGCAACGACAAACGCGGGGCAATCCTCTCCTCTGCGCCACTTATACTCACACGCGTAAATATCTCAATCGATCGGTGGATGGTCGACAGCCAGCAGTTTGAAAAAGTGGTGCACAGGCGATTTCGGTCTGCAGCCTGATTAGTATGATGCTTTAGTAACACTGCCTGGTAAGTCTGTGGGCAGCTGTGCTTGAAATTTCGCTTGAACCGGTAAATCTTCGACTCAAGCCTTCAATAACACCCGAATTAACTAGGGCCCACATTGCGGCGAAGCCCACCTCTTAACGACATCATACAATTGCTAGCAACCCCCTAGGCCGTGCCTACCCATGCTATCGTTAGAACGGAGGCGCCTGTCCCTAGAACGGGGGCGCCTGTCCCAGAACGGGGGCGCCTGTCCCAGAACGGGGGCGCCTGTCCCAGAACGGGGGCGCCTGTCCCAGGCTATTCTTCGGGATTAAGTATCTTAACTGCGCATATGTTGGTGCTAGGATCACAGTCGCTTTCGAAAACGTTAGCAGTGTGCTGGCGGTGTGTTAGCTTGATGATTCCGTTTGGCGCTCCTGTTTCAGGAAATTGCAAAGACCTAGTCCGGCTACAGCAAAGAGGAAATGCACCGAAATTATTGGTGGCCATCCGAGTATAAAGATAATGTCGTTAGCCAATGCGGGCTTGAAAGGCCCGCCTCCAAATGCCAGACCTCTGGTTTCGAAAAACGCGTTTGCCATAGCAGGTAGCGTGAACATCCATGCGCAGATGAGTGCGGAACAGAACAAAACCTGGAACTGTCGTTTGGTCAAGCGCATGAATTGACCACCAAAAGCGAGTGCCATGACCAGTAGTCCCTGGGTAATCGCCTCCATATGCCCCATCCGAAATGCTCTGGAGTCTCCTGGAATATCGACTTCGATCTGAATCGGAAATGGCCAGAGAACAATCTCACCGAGCAAATGAAAAAACCACGCCCAGCCAAACAAAACCCCGGCAATGAAGAGTCCGACGCCATTGAGAAACAGTAGGGCCTGCATGCGGGGTTCTATTTGTTGGTCATTTCTCATTGTGAAAACCTTATAGTTGATATTATGTTCAGGAAAAGCTGGAGTTCATGTTATCAGTATCTAAAACAGCCAGGACATTACCGTCTTGCTGGTAGGCACTGATCCAATCGCGGCACCACTGCGGGTCTTTCACTTTAGCGGGGTGATGCCCTGGAAGGCAAGCCAATGCCAAGGGCGGAATCATGTTGCTGAGAAACCGCAGTATCATTTTTACCAGTTTCCAGCGAGAACTGAGGTTGCCCCACAATCCATCTTTCCTGAGCATTAGCCGGTAGGCTTTTCTACTGAACTTCATCACATGAAGTGTCGCGAAGAGGGTGCCGTAAATGCGGTAAAAGTAGCTGCCATAGACGGCTTGATAAGCGTCAAAGGCAACACTCTTATGCTCAATCTCCTCTACGAAATGCCACAGGATCAGTGACGCCACTCGAGTATCTGAGCCACTGAACAAATGGTCGCGATCGCAGACCAACCAGTGCCCTACGCAAAGGGCCATGGTCTCAAAACCACAGGCGTACGCCAGATTGAATTTCAGTGGCCGATTGCTTTCGAAATTGGCAAACTCTTCTTTCATCTGCGCTTCAATGTTGCGTAACCTCGGATAAGCTTTTTCGATAAGCATGTCATTGAATTTTCGATGCTGCTGATAATGTTGGCCTTCCTGCCCCATATACAGCTTCACTTCTTTCTTCAGTTTTGGGGACTCGATTTTCTCTAGGGTATTTCTCATGGTTCGAATCAAGTAGGGCTCCAGATATGGCATGGCCAATGATGCGCCATTGACCATGTGACTCCACTCTGGGCGACTCTTGCTCCACTGAGGGTCAATATCATCGGGAAACTGAAAAGGCATTTTACGTACCAGCAGCTCGGCCGCCGTGTGCTCTGCCTGGGATGCGCCACTGACTGCAGACGTGTCATCGTTCATTGTTATACTCCTCTGGGATAACTGGGCGAAGTAGAATCGAGTCACCCTGTTGTAGGCACCTATGTTAGCGGCGTGGGTAAAAATTATGAGGTTATATAGTGACATAATGGGGTTATTATGTGACATTGTACTATTCTCGAGGCAACGCTTATGACTATCAGGGCAGACGAGCTGCTGGTTCCCAGTAGCTACTCAGGTATTGTGGCGCGCGAGCTCGGCTTGCAAGAGCGCGATCTCGCAGGCCTCTTGCGCGGTACAGGCCTGCCCGTGAGTATCCTTCTCGCCGGGGATGAAACGCATATGATGGCCGCGCAGACAATGCGCGTTCTCGAGAACGCCCTATACATGATGGAGACACCCGAGTTCGGGCTGCGCCTTGGCCGGCGCTTACAGCCTTCTTCCCATGGACCGATGGGCTACCTGGTGCTGAGCAGCCCGGACGTGATCACCGCGCTAGAGTCCTTTGCCGACTATTTGCCCGTGCGCCTGCCGTTCTCCAGTGTCACCATGACGCATGAAGGCGATTGGCTGACCTGTACATTGGGGCTCAAAATAGACGTTAAACCGAAAGTGCGGCGCCTGTTGCAGGAGTGTTTTGCCCTGATGCTCCAGTCAGTGGTGGAGTCCGTACTGGGTAGGGAGTTGGTTGAAGCGAAAATAGGGTTGGCGCATCCGCAACCGACCTATCACGGCCTGTACAGCAATTATCTGCACGCCCCGGTACATTTTTCCCTGTCAGCCAATACATTTCAGATTCCGGTAGAGCTGGCCAGTTATCCCAACGTAGCAGGTCACTCAGACTCCTACGCCGTCGCGCGTGATCTTTGTACCAGGCTGCTCATCCAGATACCGATAACAAGTATGTCGACGACCGACCGGGTCAGGCGGCTATTGCTGTCGAGCCCTATCGGCACTCTAGCGGCAACAGCCGTCGCCCAGGAGTTGTTTGTGACCAAGCGAACCCTGCAACGACGGCTGGATCAGGAGGGGACCAGCTACCGCGAGATCACCGAAAAACTCCATTCAGAATTGGCTGTCCGCCACCTGCGCGAGGCCGACCTCACCATAGAGTCGGTAGCCATGTTACTGGGTTACTGCGACAGCGCTGCATTCCGTAAGGCATTCCATCGCTGGTATGGGCAAAGTCCAAGCGATTATCGCCGGCGGTTTTGACAGGCTCTAAACCGGGAACTTTCATAGCACAACTACTCCAGCGCACGACGCACACGGCACAAGCGGGCCCTTTGCAGGAGACTCTAGGGGAACCTTGAGAAGACAGTTGAATCTGCATGTGGTTCGAGAGTAACAGTATGGGCCCTCCTCACTCGATATCGTGATATCGCTAGCCTTCCTCTAGGGAGTGTCTGTCCTAGGCAATTTCGCTAGGGAGCGCGAGGGAGTGTCTGTCCCAGGTTATTGTGCCAGGTTATTTCGTTTTCTAGGGAGTGTCTGTCCCAGGTTATTTACCACTAAGCGCGAGGGAGTGTCTGTCCCAGGTTATTGGTATGGGCCCTCCTCACTCGATATCGTGATATCGCTAGCCTTCCTCTAGGG
>Ga0105355_10003024_pt1 | contig 14885 bp, 10 predicted proteins | sample GOMGulsemesocosm_2_FD_83508 | JGI IMG/M metagenome (GOLD analysis project Ga0105355, IMG submission 83508) | Methane-oxidizing microbial communities from mesocosms in the Gulf of Mexico - GOM9C Gulf of Mexico | ecosystem: Environmental > Aquatic > Marine > Cold seeps | place: Gulf of Mexico... | reverse complement strand
TATCAATCTCGATCTGAGACTGCGCATTAATCACGTTAAAACGTTCCGTCATAATAAAGGTAAAAATATTCTGACAATTTTGTAATTTTTCAGATATTTTTGACGTCGGTTGCGCATTACCTGACATCACTTCATCCATTTTGTCTGACAATTCACTGAAGGCCGAAATGGCGTCTTCAATATCGCGCTTTAGTTGAATTAATGCTTCATCGCCGATTTCGGTTAACGCTTCCTTAATCTGCTTCAATGAAATAGCGCCGTTTTCAATTTTTTCTTTTTGCTTATCTGCGCTTAAGCTGTTTAGTTGGCTCGCTTGTTCAATCTGCCATGTTGCATACCTTTCACCCGATAAGGTTTCAACTAAGGGGATGGACAAGATTGGCATGAGCAATACGCCTTCCCCTTCAAACCCATTAAGTCCAAGCAACGGCGCAATACGAGTTTCTAAACCATCTTCATCTGGGCTTGGATACAGTCCATCCCAAAAGTGACTTATCAGTTGGTGTGCCAATTTAAAACCGACAGCTAACCCGGCAAAACCATCCGTGCGGCATAGCGCTTCAATTAACCAAGCACAATATTCAAGATCTTTCGTTTCATTGGTGAGTATTTGTGGTATTTCATCTTTGATCGGATGCCACTCACGTACAAAATCAGCCGTCGTTTCGTCACTATCTATACCAATTAATGCATTTCGTTCATTTGCGCGAGTGCGTGTACGAATTTCTTTCAAACGATAGTATTGAGACAAAGGTGACGTGTCTGAGCGAGGATCAATACCACACAACAATTCGCCATTAATGGGCTTTGCTATATCTTCGATAATTTGTTGATTTAATACTGACATCTACTACATCCATGTAAGGTCGATAAAGACGAATTTTAACTAAATAACGGTACGGTAAGATCATCATCTTTAACGCTGTTAAGCTGACTCGGTCTCGATACCGACACTAAAATTAAGGTGACATTATCCTTTGCCCCTTTACCCAGTGCGGCATGCATAAGCGATGAACCGGCGTTTATGACGTTATGCTGCTGCAACTGCAACGCAATACTTGCATCGGATAACTCTCCCGTTAAGCCGTCGCTGCACAGTAATAGCATTTCACCTTCGATAACCGGATGTGTCACATGATCAATCTCGATATCTTCAACGACTCCGATTGCACGCGTGATAACATTACCCATCGGGTGTTTTTCTGCCTCGTCGGCGCTCAACACGCCCTGATCGATGAGTTCGTTAACGTGTGAATGATCTCGTGTGCTTTGCTGTAATTATTGATGATAAAAACAATAGCCTCGGCTGTCTCCAGCCCACAACCAATGCGCGGTATTACCATCAATCCATACTAGAACAATCGTTGTACCAGCCGTTTTACCCGCAAGTTGGCTATGACTATAAGCAATGATTTTTTCGTTTGCTGTCAGTATCGCTTGCTTTAATACGTTAACGGTAATACCACGATAAGCGTGTTCATTGACATACGCATTGATTGTTTCAACAAGGATTTGGCTCGCGACATCGCCTGCCGCATGCCCGCCCATACCGTCTGCAACAACCCAAATATTTTGCTCTGGGTATTCTAATAAACTGTCTTCGTTTATTTTTCTCACTGCGCCAACATGAGTTTGGCCAAAAGATTGTAAAACTATTTCTGTTAACATCTCGATTTACCCTTCTTAAGACCGAGTCCAATTACCATCTAACATACCCGCATAAGTCGCGGCACTCGGCATCCCAGAGAAAACCAATGTACAGGGGTCTATCTTGTCTGAACCCGCTGTCCACCATATGCTATAACGATTAAATTGCTGATTTAATGTCTGTTGTAATAAACCAAGTTGATCACTCCCTGCATCTCCCGTTTGCTCACCTACCGCCGTTAGCAACCAATTTTGCTGGTGGCTATTGGGAGATAGCAACGTTTGCTTATACGATGTAATGGGTGTGACATCGAGACTTAGCGGTGCTAGTTTTTTATACCAATTTAGCAAGACACAGTTGTCATCTAATATCGTTAACAATTGCTGCTCGTTTTGTTGAAAAAATGCCTGTTTCTGCCAGAACTGTAGTGGGTCTAGATCCGCTTGATAGAACAAGGTAAACGGATAATATCGCCCAACGTTATCCACGCTTGGTATCAAGGTGCCAGCAAAACTGCGATCGGCACACACACCGCCGCTCACTGCAAAATGCCAAATAGGTGACGTTAAATAATTATCTAGCCACTTGCCTTGCAATTTTTCTCGGCTGACTGCAAGTGCTGCTTGCACCCATTCGTTCCAAGATTGCTCTAAGCTAGGATCAAGACCCAAGCTAACAAAATCACCTAAGCTCGGGATTTTGCCGCAATATCCAGTGATTATATCGACCGTTTTAGTATTCATATTGGCACTATTCATTAGTTGTTCGTCTGTTACAGCTTGGCTGGACATGAAAAAGCCTCCAACTCACGAGTTTTAAATGGGGTTGAAGCACTACCAGCGATCAACTGGATCTTCGCTATATGACCCTGAACTTCAATTTCTAACATGTTATCTTTTAGCGTTTGTGGTCGATTCGCGACAACGTCATCTAAGAAACGGAACCAAGCCCAATCACCTTCATATGACTTTTCTACCGTGCGCATATAATTTGCAGGTGTAAATATCACACGGGTCTGTGCGAAGTTTGCCGAACTTGGCCAGGTATACTCAGTGACTCTGATTGGATCATGACGATAAACAAAATTTTGATCGTCAATCTGCAATTTAATTTGCTGCATATCACGGTCTAAATAGTTTGCCTTCAATGCAAATTCAACTTCTGGGTTACTGCTACCAGATTCAAAAAAGTCATTCTTGATCTTGTACCACTTTCGGAACACAGTTAGAGACTTATTACTTAAACCAATATTATTCTTAAAGGTCCAACGTTTAGCCCCCATTCGTACATTCGGTTTAATGTAAGTCTCAAAATACTTAGACATGGTGCCTTCTGGACTAAAGAACCGAGAGAAATCTCTGATTCTGACTTCATCTTGTGCACTACGTTTAAACGGATAACGCCCACGTATACGTTTTTTATATTCGTTATATACCGTACCTTGCCATACGTCATTCAGATGATGGCGTGAACTTTGTAATGAGATTTGTGTTGTGTTGTCAATAACACCTTTAACCATTGCAGCAAAAGGCGATGGTAGATCTTCGACAAGCTTGTCCAATTCGGCAATCGGTTCACCGGCTTGTCTTAGATTGACATGCTGTCGAACTATTTTGTCTCCGCTCGTTTGGCCACGGCTCAATTGCGCTAAAAGTGCATGCACCTTCTTCATCTGTGTTTGAACTTGTAATACATCGGTATCTTCCAGTTCCAATATTTCTGGAAATACGTTTTCAACCGATTCACCAGGTAATGCCACATTAATACTGACATTTTGAGGCATGTATTGTTTGAAGCGGTTGGTCGCACTTGGCATTTTTTGCGTGGCTATCGCACCTGCTAACTCACCCGCTTTGCCCGCAGCTTCTGATGCTGGTAGCTTTGTTAATTCAATATTGTCTTGAATCGCTGATAATAGTTTTTGTATTGGTTGATCGGGCCCCGTCAACACCTTAGTGATGTAAGCACCTTGTGATGCACTATCAAATGGTTTAAGTGCAACGTCGTCGATGAGATCACGCCAGTAATAACTGTACTCTTTAAAGTAACGTTCTTTGACCTGCTTAATAATTTGATCTTCAACGTCATCCCCCATACCTTTAACTTCATCACCGTACACCCAGCTATCTTTGGTTAATACTTGAATGATTTTTTTGTGTTCGGCGAGGAATACTTTATAAAAACCTTCGTAAGTAAATAGCGCAGGTATCGGTTTACTCATCGATTCACCACTGTGGCGGTAAAACAGTCCAATGCTTTCATTTGGTAATACATTCGTGAGCTTAAATTCACCGAGTTGATATTGCTTTGATTTTTGTTGAATTCGAGCAAATGCACGCTCTGCTAAAGGCACTGAAAGTAGAATATCTCTTGCTTCACTTACCGCGAGCTCGTTGTATGCAGGTTGTATCGCGCTACTGCTTAATAACACTTCTAAATGTTCGTTCAGCGCTAAACGCATTACTTTGTTCACATCACCAGGAATGTTATTTTCTAGGTGGAATGAAAACCATGATTTAATCTGCTCTGCGTTATAGTATTCGCGCTCAAACAACATGAGGTAAGTCTTTAAGGTTTCATATAAATAATCAATATGTGTTTTGTTGTTCGCCATATCGCTGACTAACGATTTCGATACATAAGACAATAAGTATTGCTGCAATGCCCGTTGGTATACTTCGTTCGTTGCCTGCGCTAATCGGTCACCTTGATACAAACCTAAATGATTCGGCCAACCGTCAGGCAAGTTACCTTCATACCCAGTTGGCAGGTCACGCAGAATAGTTAATCCGTTCGCGAGTGTAATGAGGTCACTTGACTCCGTTAAACCACCATTTGCATTCTGTTTAAATAACTCAACACCGTCACTAACCTGTGCTGACAAGGCTTTGTTCCAGTTTGCACTTGCCCACCAGCTTGCCCCCAGAACAGCCGACGAAACACAAATAGACGTGATTGCAGTACGACGTAACCAACGATTCTGACGGGCATGTTCGGTATTAACAGTGGCAATATTTTGCTCTGCAAAAATAACATCGTTAAGGACAGATTTAAGGAAGAAGCCTTTCGGTTCATGATTGTTAACAGACAGTGATGTTCTTGGTGTCAAACCAAAACCACTCGCCATTTGACTACTCACGCGATCGATCGGATTACCGGCTTGATGACCACTGGCGATGAAAGCACCACGTAATAACGGTAATTTTTCAAATGCATTGGGGGCAAATATCTCTTTTAAGAAATCATCTGCGGCCCCTTGCAACATGCGTAATTGTTTTGGGAATTCATAAATAAGCGCACGAACTTTCGGGTCTCGCTCGCCATTTAAACGCTGTAACATGCCTTCATTAACTTTAACGATAAGTTGATAAAATTCTTTATTAAAGAGTGAAACGACACCTTGTGCATCTTCACTACTTTCCATCGGTAGCGTAAAGCCCCACGCTTGTTCACGCTCTTCCTCACTCAACTCTGCAAAATATTCATTAAAACCAGCAACGAGATCGGCTTTGGTGAAGAGCACGTATATTGGAAAGGTCATGCTTAATTGATTTTGTAATTCCTGGATGCGTTGCTTAATTGCACGCGCATGGAGATTACGTTCGGTTTGCGTACAAGTGAGCAAGTCTGACAAACTCATCGAAATGATGGCACCATTAATAGGTTGCTCTGCACGATAACGTCTTAACAGCCCTAAAAATCCAAACCATGCTCTTGAATCAGTCGCACTCCGACTGTCTTGTGTCGTATAACGACCTGCGGTATCAATTAATACGGCTTTATCTGTAAACCACCAATCGCAATGACGAGTCCCAGCAATGCCAGCAAGTGCGTTTATCCCCATTTCTTTCTGCAAAGGAAACTTCAGCCCAGATTGCTGCAATGCGGTGGTTTTACCTGAACCGGGAGGACCGATAAGCACATACCAAGGCAACTGATAAATACTTTTACCTTTGCTTAATTTAGCAGTACGTAAAATATTAATCGCCTGTTTAAGCTTATCTTCAATCGCTGAAATATCTTGATCTGCTGCAATATCATCTATTTCATTGTCTTGCCCTTTGATCATCTCGCGCGCTAGTTTATCATTTTGGCGTTTTACTAAAGCCTTTTTGACGAGTAGGCTTGCTACCCAAAATAACAATAATAGCGCTAAAAAAACCAACCTATTTTCTACACTTGCTAATGGCGTTACGCCATCAATCGCGATTAACGGTCCAGCCAACCAAACGCAGACGACAATGGCGATTATGCCAATCATAATGAAAAGGACTTTTAACGTTAATAACGCGAATAATTTCGATATACGTTGTTTAAATGACATCTTTTATTACCTCAAAATATCGATTTCGACACGACGATTTAACGCGTGTTGCTCATGACTGATCGTCGAACCTACTACTAATGGCTCTGATGACCCCCGACCTTCAGGTAATAACCTGCCACTTAAACGCGTATCTTTGGCAAGCACATCAGCAATGCTGGTTGCACGAGCGAGTGATAAGTGCCAGTTAGAAGGATATCGACTCGATATAATTTGCTGTTTATCAGTATGCCCAGTAATTAAAATCTGCCCTTGCGTTGATTCAAGCGCACGTGCAATTTTACGGATGATAGGTTGATATGCAGGGCTAATTTGATCGCTGCCACTGGCAAATAAATCAGCACTAATTAAGCGAATACTAATACGGTCAGACAGTTCTTGAACAACAACAATATTACGGCCAATTTCTGTTTGTAATAGCTGTTCTAACTTCAAGGTTAATGAACTGGCACTGATCGCTGAGGTGGTTTCTGCCTTACGTTCGACCAAGTTCAATACTTGCTGATAAACTAAATCGGCGTTTTCATTCACATTCAAACGCAAGCCAATAAAACTCGCAGCAAGTAATGCGGCGGCAATGGATGCCGTAACCCAGATAGGTAATTCTAATTTGGCTTTGACACTACCCACCTGAACCACTTGTAAGTTGTCAGATAAACGCTTTTCTCTGCGTCCATGATGGTTTTTTAAAGTAAGTCCGAGGTTATCGCGTAATGATTCGATTAGTTGCTCTGCATTTTTAGTGACTCGGTATTTACCCTGATAACCAAGTGATAAACATAAATACTGTAATTCAACGACAAATACCATTTCGAGCATATTCGCGACTGATTCATCCAATAATTTATAAAAATGCTCACCACCAAATGTTTCATGGTAAAAGTGACTCTGCAGTGAGTTTTGAGCCCATGCACTATTACGTCCCCAAGGCATCGTCATTACCGTTTCATCAATAAATGCACAAACACAAAATTTAGCGGCATCGATAAGTTTGTTATCCGTAGTCTCTGTTTTGCCGCTTAGTTTATTTTCATATTTTAATGCATGTAATTGTCGTTCATATTTATCCACTACATCGACACACTGGCCATGTAACACATCCACTTTTTCATATTCATTATTAACTCTTAGCTGGTTAATCAAGGATAGGATTAAGCCTGCGAGTTCAATCAAAGGGTTAGCGCCAATGGTTAAAATGGTCTGATTAAGCGCTTTATGCTGTGGCTGTACAAATAAGGTATTATTGTCATCTGCTGCAAGACCTGGTTTAGGTACAGCATTTACCGCAGTATTCGACGGTGTCGGTGCGGGTTGACTCCGCCCTCCAGGTCTGGGTTTAAATATTGTTTTTTCACTCATACTAGTCTATCCCTGCTTACTGCTAAACGGTCCATGTTAACGATCACTGTAAAATAACCGGCTGATATTTATTGCTTAATTGACCACAATTCCATTGCGAGTCCGGGAAACTGTCCCGATAAATGGATAGCCACACCACCACTACTTTTTAGCTTATGCCAATATTCACTGCCACTATCTAATTGAAAATACACACTACCTGCATGATAAGGAATTTGCCTTGGCGCAACAGGTAACGATGTAACACTAATACCTGGAAGCTGAACATTAACCAGATCTCGAATCAGTTCAACTGGGCCTATTTTTATTTGACCTGGTAAGTTTTTTGCTACCTCTTTTATTGGCATGTTAGCTTTTACAGACAAGACTAAAATGCTATTTTCTAACACGTTTTTGTCTGCAAGTTGTGCGACATAAATGCCAAATTGTTTTTCAACGAGTGCTAATGCTACCGCGGTATGATCCACCACCACACTCAAGGTTTGAGTCAATAACGACATACAGCTACCAAAGGTTACGGCTAAATTATCATGCTGATACAACGGCATTTTTGATGCCCTTTTTGTTTCAGCATAAAAGGTTGATAGCTCTCCCGATATCGAGATAAACAATTCAAATAGTCGTTCAGGATGCAAGGTACGCTGTTGTAAGTTATGCATCAATAACGGCTCTATTCGATTTAAAAATTGCAGCATCATATAGTCTGCAACAGTCGATGCTTGACCCTGTCCCTGACCTTTTGTTAAACGCGCAGCAATGGCTTCAGCTCGCTGCACGACCATACCTGTCACTTCATTGATATAATCAACGAGGTGGCTCACTGATTTAATACTCATGCAAGGTGGGATAAACTTTTTATCAAGTTTAATATCACCGGTATCGCTGACATGAATAACTCGCGCAATGGGAATCGAGACATAACCGGTGAGATCTTGAGTGGCGAGTTTAAATTCAACACTGAGTTTAGCCATCGCAATTGATTCAACAGGTAAGCTATCGAGTGATGTATCAATCACATCTTTGTAGACATTTAAATAACGTGCGATCACATCACCATCGTCACTGTTTGTGATATTAAGACCAGTACTCTTATCTATTGGTAATGCCAACACAATATTACAATCAGTCGTACCCGGCGGTATCAGCAAGGGTTGTGGTAATCCTGCCTGTGATGGCATTTTGATATGCGTGCCATCATTAAAAATGCCTTCAAAGTCCGTTAACGAGAAACGCCCTAAACTTAATAAATCATCATCTGTACAAAGTTCAATAATACCCCAGTTGTTAGATCCAGAAGCGTGTAGTAGACGCCTTTGAACATAAGCATGATGTCGGTCTTGTTGCTGAAAATGCTGGGGACGAAGGAACATACCCTCACTCCATGCAACTTTACTGAAGTCACTCATCGCTGTAATCCCCCCCTACTTATATTCATCTCGACCACGTAATTAAATTGCTTATTAATCACGAATAAACACACTTAGTTTTTCTAAATACACATTAAAATCGTCGTACGACTTAGGATCTACTGCTATTACATCTCTCCAACGTGAGTTTTCAATATCCTGATAAGCAACTAATACGGCTATAAATCGTGTATTTTTGTTTAACTCACGTTCATATTTTAACTTTTGGCCAGGGTTGAACACTAACTCTTCCTTTTCAAGCAGTTCAGGCCCGAGTATCTCTTCATAATCTGAATACAGGCTGAAGAAATCAGCTGTTTCAATTGGTCCACGGCTTGCTAGCTGAAATATTTTAACAACGACTGGTGATGGTCGTGCTTCAATGTCAGGATTTAAACTCCTAGACGCAATAAAATTTAATGTTGTCGATGGCGTGATGACAAAATTCATCATCGAACACCCGACCATACTACTTACTGTGAGTATGCCCACGCACATAAAAAGGATTCGATTGAAGCGATTACGTTTTAAGTTTGGTAATTTCATGTATCTGCCTGTGTTAATATTATGGTGTTTAAATAAAGTCGGTTTATGACAAAGTATCACTTACCCTGTTTCTGCTTTTCTTCATAAGCACGGACAAATGCGTCAGAAAGGATACTTTCACGGTTAACCGTTATCTCGTTTCGAATATCTTCATGCATTTCAATAAAATGACGCCACAGCTTTTGCTCTTTGTTGTTGCGATTAAATTTAGCAAAAAAGCCTTGTTCGCCCTGCTCTTCTTGCATATTTTCTGGCGCTAACTGATCTAAGATACCAACAACTGCACCTTCTAAACCTGCTCGCATGCTTTGTTCATGCTGGCGTAAATCGCCAAAGGCTTCTGTGATGGCTTTATTTGTCGACATAAAACTGCCATTACTACGCAGGTATAAATTACGGAATAAGTCATCAACAGAAGCAGAAAATTTAAACGGGTTATTTTCTTTAATTTGAAACATGGTGTGGTTTACACGAAATTGATTCTTAAATGCAGCACGTTCTCGCAGGGATAACATAAGTTCTTCATTAATGGTTCGCATTGATGCACCGAGGTCAAACCACCATTCTGCATTGCCATCAACAGGTGAGTTGTCGATACCTAGACCTTTGAGTAATGCCATCATGTTGTCTGAAGTTTCAGCTGCTGGTTTATTCGGTTTCGTGGCTACCTGAAGTGATTCAATCACCTTGTCTGTATCGCGGCGGCGGTTGTGACTGTTATTGGTAACAACATCAACGGCTTTTGTCGGTGCTGTTTGTGTCGATACTATTTGTGACGGTGCAGTTTGTGACCGTACTGTTTGTGACCGTACTGTTTGTGTCGAGGCAGGTTTTGTCGGTAACAGTACATCTGCGTCTACTTGCGAATTTGTTGGCGTCTTTGGAACGTCAGGGGTCTGACCGTCTTGATCCCAATTCCAATCATCAGGAATAAAATTACTCTCTAGCACTAAGCTGTCTTCCATCTCACTACCTTCTAGAAATGGGTCACTGAGGCTGTGATTAGGCTCTGATGGCTTATGTATTTCACAATCGGTCTGAGTCATCGACGATGAAGTAAAAGAAGAAAAGCGAGGCGCTGGTTGGTTAGGTTCTAAGTTGGTAACCTGTTGCTTGCTGTCAGATAATGCAGGTTCGATCGTCACTTCAATGACGTACTCACCCAGTATAATCTGCTCACCAGTTGCCAGTGCATGACGATTTCCTTTACCAAGCGGTTTTGTTGATTGGTTGATGAACACGCCATTAGTCGATACGTCGGTAATATAATATTTATCCATCACTAACGTGATTTCAGCATGGCGGCTAGATAAAATTTTATCGCTATCTGGTAGCATCCAGTCACTTGCATCTGAACGGCCAATCACGGCTGAAGCACCTTTAAAGGTAAAGTTAGCTTGTAAATTTGGTGATAATTGTTGATAGCTAATTACAGATAAAAATAGTCCCATTTGTCATTCCTTGACTTATCTATTGTTAACACTAAATAAATATCCTGCTGAACCTATTTATAACTTCATAAGAAATCATCTTACAACTTCATGGCAATACTATTTACAGCCAAACTTAAATATATTTTCATATCTAAATTCATCTTGATGCAACTATAAAACCAAATATGCGCAATCAAGTCAAACAAGTGAATCCGCTACATTTACAAATTAAACAGATATCTAATACTACATTTAATACTATTTTCGATAAATAAATGTGTATGCTGATTGACGTTGGCGAAATTAAATTAATTAATATCAGATATGAAAATAGCTTTTATATAAGGTATGAAACATTATTTATATAAAATTTATTTACCGGTTCTTAATACGTATATTGCCGACTAACATCAAACCAGTAAACACCATTAATAACAACCACTTACGCAACATGTAAATTATAGATTACATTTTGAAATATTAATACAAAAATACCAAAACCATTGAATCACTATTGATAAACAGCATAGTAAACAGTGGTAACAAATAATAAAATTTAGCTCTTAAGATGAAAGTTAACTAAAGTATTAAATTCAATAAAAAACAAAATTCAATACCTAAGTGCTAGAAGGAACTAGTACTTTATATAAATTATATATTCAAACAGAACAAGGAGTGTCGTGTGGTACAAGATAAAATTCTATTAGAGAATTCTAGCTCAAAAAACGAAGTTGATACGGCTAGGCTTACAGGACAAATATTAAAAGACCGTTATGAGTTAGAAGCACATATCGGTTCTGGCGGTATGAGTGATATATATAAAGCCAAAGACTTACTATTAAGTAAAGCGGGCGTAGATGATCCTTACGTAGCTATAAAAGTCCTGCAACCACAATATACTAAAAACAAAGAAGCACAGCAGTTACTGTTTAGAGAAGCCCATAAAACAATGGCGCTCTCCCACCCTAATATCATTCGTGTTTACGATGTCGATAAAGAAGATAAACTGTGTTTTATCATTATGGAGTGGCTGGATGGTGAAACGCTTGATCAAGTTATTTCACGTTCAAAGCCCAAAGGGCTGACGTATAAAGGTGCTGAAAAGATCATTTCGCAAGTCGCTAATGCACTCAAATTTGCGCACAAAAACGGCATCGTACACACAGATTTAAAACCAGCCAATATAATGCATACCCGTAACGGTGATATTAAGGTTTTTGATTTTGGTGTCGCACGCGTACTTCAGGATCATGCCGATGAATTTGCCAGTGATAATGTTGAACAAAATAACGCATTAAGTGGTTATACACCGGCGTATGCCAGTGCCGAATTGTTGCAGGGTCAGCAACCATCAGAAAGTGATGATTTGTTTTCACTCGGTTGTATATTTTACGAATTACTGTCGAGTAAACACCCGTATTTACGTAAACCGGCAGACCAAGCCATCACGGATAAAATTACAGCCAAAAAGTTAAATAAGCTCAGTAGTAAAAATTGGAACATGTTGCGTTCAGCACTGGCACTATCAAATACTGCACGCCCGCAAAGTATTCAACAGTGGCAAGCTAAATTAACGCGTAAACCATTTCCTGTTTTTTCAACCGTCTTACCATTACTCACCGTTTTAGGTTCTGTTGGTTATTTTTATTATATGGAAAATGTAATTACTAAACAGCAAATTACGCAACAGGAACATATATCGAGTGTGGACGGTTTAGTTAATTCAAGTGTTGAAGTATTTATGAATTCATTAGCAGGTTTAGATACTGAAACCTTGATCATTAAAGCAGGTGTTTTACGACAAAAACGTGATGAGGTGATTAATTATCATATTGCTAAAGTAAACCGTATTATGCAGGATCCAAACTCACGTTATCCTGACTTTTATCAGATGTCTGCGTTAATCGCAGAAACAATGAGGCTATACCCTGACTCAGTGAAGCTTACCGATATAGCGCAGTATGTTGAGGATCAAAGAGAATCAGCGAGATCAATCCTGGTCGCTAATATTGAGCAGCGTTTATTACGTGCAAATTATAAACCTGATAATGATGGAACGGATCTATTTACCCTCAAACAGGATATTAAACAAGTAGATACTGATTACAAAATCATTCCATCAGATCAAGCTATCCGTTTATTTGCTAAACAACTAAAGATTGCTGTTAGAGAATATAATTATCGTCAAATTAACATACTACTTGCGCCTGGAGAACTACTGTTTAAAGATTCAGTACCTGAGCTACAGACCTTATTAACACAGCCCGAGCTAATCTCTGCAATTAAAACACTCACTGATTATCAAGCATCTGAGCAAACCGATGAGTTCCCTTTCGATGCGGCAGAGACCTTTTACCAAGATCAGTTTGATTATTGGATAGCGGCAATTAAAAAGGCTAAAAACCAAAAATCACTGGATCGTATTTATGTTCAACAGATTAAATACGACCAATATTTGCCAGTAAACTTTAAACCGTTAATTAAACTACGTCGAGATTTAGCCAATCGTTACTTGAAATTGATAGTGACCGGTAAGATTAAGTCCGATCCAAGAGTGATCAAAAAAGCGGAAAGTTTGTTTACCAAAGCAGATAAAGGGCTAGAAATGTCAGTATAAATGTAAAATAAAAGACCTCAGTGTTGAGGTCTTTTTTAGACAGGTGATACCCCATTCGGAGACGATAATGTAAACATTTTTCCGTCGGAGCTACCAACCTCTCCAGCTAGAAGATACATTTTGTCATTGTTGATGCTATATAGAATTGCATTACCACATGTCCCATCTTGCAACGAGAAACCGATATGTTGTGGTGGTTGACCTATTCTGTGCTCTTGGGTTACAGCTAGTACATCATTTCCCAGCCGACATAAGAATCTATTTAAATCTTATATTACAAAAAGGTAGGTATTAAGTGTGACTGAAATTACTGTGGATGGCATATTTTATTGAGACCTACATCGTTAGGAGAATACTAGCGGTTCCCTTATAGTTGTTTCTGATAAAGCCCCTCGGTTGCATCAATAACCTGAAAACCCACTTTGAGTAAGTACTCTCTGTGTTCCTGCGTCGTTGGTTTCGCCATGAGTGTATTAACGCCTATGCGTTTGAGAGCATCAGGGTGCGACTCATAGTAATAATTCGCCAACTTTAAATCACGGAATTCCGGTGTCACAAAGTCCAGTAGCACTGATAACACACCTTGCTCATTATTATTGCCCACTAATACACCCGCGATGCTGTTACTCCTGAGCATATAAAACACCGTATTGGCTTCTTTAAGTTCATCTATAGGTATCTGCTGTTCAATTTCCATCTGATTTATGGAAACGAAATGCTCAAAATATTCAGAATCCACCGATGCGACAAGCAGTTTGAACTGTTCCTCTGTCGAATTAATTTTCCATAAGAAGTAAACATTGATTCCGGCTATCCCTAGATTCATCAACATGGTCGGTAAAGAATCAATAAAATAGGCAAACGCAGCAAATAAAAGACAACCAATAAAGTTAATGACCCTTAGTTTTATGATTGACGTCATTGTCAGGGAAACAAGAACGACTAACGATGCTAAATAACCAAACCACTCTACCCAATCAAAATCCATTTCAACCTCCATGTGTTTGTTTACCATAAAGATAGCATTGAATAGACAGGCAAAGCCATTAATCAGACAGTAAAAAGCCGACGCTTATCATTTTAGCATCGGCTTTAGTTTTATCACTTATTTAAGACAATCAATTCGTTGGACGAATAAATGGCATATGACGGTTAATGTCTTTATATAGCAAGTAACGGAACGGACCAGGGCCGCCGGCATAACATGCTTGTGGGCAAAATGCGCGTAGCCACATAAAGTCACCCGCTTCAACTTCTACCCAATTTTGATTTAAGTGATAAACTGCTTTACCTTCCAACACATACAAACCGTGTTCCATTACATGGGTTTCATCAAATGGAATAACAGTACCTGGTTGGAAAGTCACGATGTTTACCTGCATGTCATGACGCATATCGCTATTTTCAACAAAACGCGTTGTTGCCCAGCCGTCATTTGTATCAGGCATAGAGGTAGGGGCTATATCGTTTTCGTTAGTCACAAATGCATCTGGCAGGTCTAAACCTTCAACCGCCTGATAGGCTTTACGTACCCAGTGGAAACGCACAGCTT
>Ga0105355_10003021_pt1 | contig 14886 bp, 14 predicted proteins | sample GOMGulsemesocosm_2_FD_83508 | JGI IMG/M metagenome (GOLD analysis project Ga0105355, IMG submission 83508) | Methane-oxidizing microbial communities from mesocosms in the Gulf of Mexico - GOM9C Gulf of Mexico | ecosystem: Environmental > Aquatic > Marine > Cold seeps | place: Gulf of Mexico... | reverse complement strand
GCTAATGAAAGAGGCAAAGGTTTGGGTACGTTATAAGAAAAATATAAATCAACGACAAATAGTGAACACAACAAACCCGTTTACGCGAACGAACTTGAACAAAATTTTGATGTTGAACACTCCAGACACCGTAGTTCGGATGGTTTTATGTTGAATTTACTTGGTGGTCTTGTGGCTTATTGCCTCAAAGACAATAAGCCAACCCTTAATATTACTGACTTAGAGATAAATTCTATGGTTACGGCTTAAACCGATCTCAGGTTAATTACATAGAATTAATTAAGGAGCCTTTTATGAATAATGTTCAGTTATCCAGTTTTGATATGAACCATCCATCACACTTTTCCACCATTTTTCATTATTTAAATACCATTGAATGGTTTTAGCAATACCCGTATCAAAGGATTCTTTTGGCTGATAACCCAGTTCATTATTTGTTTTGGTTGCATCAATCGCATAACGGCGATCATGCCCAGGGCGATCATTCACATAGGTAATTAATGATTCAGTATTTTGATCAATTGCAGCTTTTGCAGTCGGAAAGCGCGTAGATAAGTCATTATTTTTAACAAACTCTTGTTCAACCAGTTTTGAAATAACTTTCACAATATCAATATTTGCCCATTCGTTATTACCACCAATATTGTAATTTTCACCAATACGTCCATTTTGAAGAACTAAATCGATACCATAAGCGTGATCTTCTACATATAACCAATCACGAATTTGTTGGCCATCACCATAAATAGGCAAAGTTTTATTGTGGAGAATATTGGTAATAACTAAAGGGATTAATTTTTCTGGGAAATGAAATGGACCATAATTGTTTGAACAGTTACTTGTGGTAACATTCAAGCCATAAGTATGATGATACGCACGTACTAAATGATCGCTCGCCGCTTTACTAGCTGAATAAGGTGAATTAGGAGCATATGCAGTATCTTCAGTAAATGGAGGCTCTGCAGGAGATAAAGTACCATATACCTCATCAGTGGACACATGATGAAAACGATGATCTTCAACTACAGTTTCATCATCTAACCATATTTTTTTAGCAGCTTTCAGTAAACTATAAGTTCCCATGATATTCGTTTCAATAAAGGTGTCAGGGCCAGAAATTGATCTGTCAACATGAGATTCTGCAGCAAAATGCACTAAGGTATCAATGCAGTGTTCAGTGAGTAACTTTTCAACTAATGCTTGATCAGTTATATCACCATGAACAAAAGTAAAGTTATTTTCATCTTTAATACTGTCTAAATTAGTCATATTGCCTGCGTAAGTAAGCGCATCAAGTACTACAACTTTGTCAGCTTTATACTTTTCCATCCAGTAATGGATAAAGTTAGCGCCAATAAAGCCTGCGCCGCCGGTAACTAATAATTTTTTCATAATAATTCTCTAAAACTCTAATTTGTAAACTTAAGGCTGCTCAGATTTTAATGTTGTCATCATATTTCGTAATTGTTCTTGCCAATGTATTAAAGAAATATCTGGCAAAGCTTTCACTAAACTTGATTTATCTAAAACACTGTAGTGCGGTCTTTTAGCAGGCGTAGGATATTCCGAAGTTGAAATAGGCTTAATGGGGATTTTTTTATCTAACAAGCCTAGTTCTAAGCCTAAATTTTGAATTGCAATAGCGAAGTCAAACCAACTTGCTACACCGGAATCTGTAAAATGGTGAATTCCATTAAGCTCATTCTCTATACCAGAGATACAAGCTTCAGCCAGACCCTTCGCGTAGGTTGGAGATCCTATTTGATCACTAATAATTCGAAGTCCAGGTTTACTATCCATCAAATTTAGCATGGTCTTAACAAAGTTATTACCATGGGTTGAATATGCCCAAGAGGTTCTTATAATAGCGCTATTTTCAGGGTAACACTTAGTGATTAACCGTTCACCTTCTGCTTTACTAGCACCATAAACACCTAGTGGTCGTTTATCATCATCAGGTAAATAAGGAGCACCTTTATCACCATGAAAAACAAAATCTGTAGAAATATGGACAAATGGTACTGATAACATTTTACACGATAGTGCTAAAGTCCCCACAGCCTTAGCATTAATAGCATAAGCCTTTTTAACATCACTTTCTGCTTTATCAACAGCGGTATAGGCTGAGGCGTTAACAACTGCTTCTGCTTGGTGTTGCAGCAATATTTTATTTGCTGATGAAACATCACTAATATCAATGTTGTCCCGGCCTAAACAAATAATCTGATGTTCAGATGATGAAAGCTGATTCAGTTCCCATGCGAGTTGACCGGACTTACCTATAACAATTATTTTCATTTATTTTGATTCAATCAGTAGAATTAAAAGCTTGGGGCATCTTTAAATAATAAACCCACTTCATCTTTGGTCGATAGTGACGGTAGTTTTTTATTAATCAGAGGCCATTGAATATTCAACGTGGGATCATTCCAAAGCAATGACACTTCATGTCGAGGTGCATAATAATCAGTACATTTATAAACAAATTCTGCAGACTCACTCATTACATAAAAACCATGGGCGAAACCTTCCGGCACCCATAGCTGCCGTTTGTTTTCACCAGACAGAACCACACCGACATGTTGGCCATAAGTAGTTGATGATTTACGCATATCTACAGCCACATCATAAACTTCACCAGTAGTAACACGAACTAACTTGCCTTGGGTATTTTCCATTTGATAATGCAGCCCACGTAAAATACCCTGGCTTGATTTACTATGGTTATCTTGAACAAAAGCATGCGATGAACAATGCTCATTAAATTCATCAACACGAAAGGTTTCCATAAAGAAACCACGCTCATCACCAAATACCTTAGGTTCAATAATCTTTACATCAGGGATATTAGTATCCAAATACATCATACTTTATTTTCCACTATTTCAACCAATTATGCCTACATCCTGAACTTGCCTACATGTATATCCATAGGCTTAGTCAGGAACATTAAACCTGTGTTTCAGGAGCTCAAAATCAGCACTAAAAAACAGTGTTATCAATCAACTTCAACAAATAATCACCATAGCCACTTTTACGCAATGGTTCAGCAACTGCACGAAGTTTATCTTCACTCAACCAACCGTTCCTATAGGCAACTTCTTCTGGGCAATTAATTTTTAGACCCTGACGCTTCTCAATAGTAGAAATAAAGTTCGCTGCGGCTAATAAATCATCATGAGTACCTGTATCAAGCCAAGCAGTACCACGTCCCATAATTTCTACTTTTAACTCACCTACTTTTAAATATTGATCTATTACATTAGTAATTTCTAACTCACCACGAGCTGATGGTTTAACATTTTTAGCAAAGTCTACAACACGTTCATCAAAGAAATATAAACCTGGCACTGCGTAATTAGACTTTGGCTCTATAGGTTTCTCTTCAATAGAAACAGCGTTTCCTGCATCATCAAACACAACTACCCCATAACTGCTAGGGTTGGCAACATGATAACCAAACACAGTGCCGCCAGTTTGTTGAGTATTAGCGTTCTGTAATGACTTAGTAAGATCATGGCCATAAAACATATTATCGCCAAGTACAAGCGCAGCTGCAGAACCTTCAAGAAACTCCTCAGCAAGAATAAATGCTTGAGCTAAACCGTCAGGACTAGGTTGTACTTTGTAAGAAATAGAAACACCAAAGTTTTCACCATTACCTAAGAGACTCTCAAAACGATGTGTTTCTTCAGGTGTAGATATAACGAGTATTTCTTGAATTCCTGCTTGCATTAATGTTGCCAGCGGATAATAAACCATTGGTTTATCGTAAACAGGCATTAGTTGTTTACTGACAACTTTCGTAAGAGGATAAAGGCGAGTGCCGCTACCTCCAGCTAAAATAATTCCCTTTCTCATATAGAACTCCACAAGTGATTAAAATAATTCATAAACTTTCAAATAGTGATGAATAAGGTTATACCAATAAAGGCTTTAAATTTAGATGTAAATTGTATAATTATAATCTAAAAATAAACTACAGAAAGTTAAATACTTTTGTAGTATGCAATAGTCTCACTTAAGTTTAAGACAAACTGATCATGCCGAATAACATCTTTACTTGAAAGTATATTGTTTATTAAGCTTTTCAATTCGCCTAATTTCACATCAAATGTTTCCGGTAAACAAAGGGAATCTTTGAATTTTATTTGCTCTATTAATGTATTCACCAAATCGTTTATGTATAGGTAATTCATTTTGTAGTCATCATCAAAAACAACTAAATCATCCCCCTTAATAGCACTTACAATCCAAGTAGTTATTACTGAATTGTAATTAGGCTTACACCCTTGCCCGAACATATGAGGGAGCCTATAGATATGAGCTTGAGTTCCTACTTTATTTGCATATAAAGTAAGCATGTCTTCAGCTGTTTTTTTGGTTTCTCCGTAAGGGTTTTTAGGGGCTGCTGCATGTACACTGGAAGCAAAGACTATATCCATCGGGTTAGATTCTAACTGTTCTATAAGCTTTTCGGTAAAATTAACATTAGATGCCTTAAGTTCATCCTCACTTGCTTGATTCCTAACCTCTCCAGCAAGGTGAAAGCAAAAATCTGATTGTTTAACCATCTCAATCAATGCCGCATGTGACGTATTTCTCAATACTTTATTAATGAAATAGCCTTTTTTTTCTAATGCCACGCACAGATTTTTACCAATAAAACCATTAGCACCTGTAACTAATATTTGTTGCAAAATTTTATCTCTCTTTAATTTTTAATTGGAACCCATCTTTTAGAAGATTCACAGTATCGTTTTAGTAATCGGGCAGGGTTCCCACCTACTATACAGTTAGATTCGAAACTTTTAGTAACTAGCGAGTTAGCCCCAACAATACAATTTTGTCCTAAAGTGACACCAGGAAGTATACTAACATTTTCCCCTATCCAACAATTATCGTTTATTAAAACAGGAGAGCTATTAAGTGGTCTTAACGAAACTATTGAATCAGGGGCACTATGTTCATCAAGGCTGTTATATCGGCCGTGATTAAGATCGGTGATAAATACTTTACTCGCAATCAAGACATTATTCCCAATAAATACACTTTCTCTAGCTACAATATGAACTGAGTCATTAATTTGACAATTAATGCCTATCGTTAAAGCTATTTTTTTAGAAGAAATAGGATATGCTTCAATTCTACAATATCTGCCCGTAGTAAACCCCTCTCCAATTAGAATTCCTCTTTTCCCTCTAATCTCAAAAGGAAATCTAATTAACTTTGCTTTTTTACTAATGGTGAAAGACCTCATTTTATCAAAAAAAAGTCTAATCAGGCCGAATATTCCATATTGTTCTACTAAAGCTAACAACCTATTCATATGTCATACCTATGTATCTGTACCAATAACAACACCTAACCATGATGATAAGCTATACTCTTTTCTAATATTTTCATCATAAGTATGCTGATTGGAAAAAAAATCTAAACTTGGAAGCCTTAAATTATCTCTATCTAAAATGTAAATCATTTTTTCATTGAAAAAATTGTAATCAGCAACATTTTTATTAGTCGTAATTAATTTTTGGTTTAAGCCTAAACTCTCGACAGTTCTCATAGTCAAACCTGTTTGTTTACTGTGCGATATATCTATAACCACCTTGCTTTCATTATATATTTTATTAATTTCATTGAAAGATATAGATTTGAAATAGCACTCATCTTTTAAATTATTAATTATATTAAAACCCTTCAATATTTGTAGGAAGTAGATGATTTTACTTTGAAAGAATATGTAGTATTTGAGTTTTAGATCTAATTTAGTACTTTGTTTCTTTATTTCGTTCAATATTTTACAACGATCACTATGTCCCGCCCCCACGAAACTAATATCATAAGCAACACGAGTATTACTCACTTCCCCCTCAAACTCATCACTATAGAAAAGTGGTTGAAACATTAGTGAGTCATACTTTTCAGCATCTACACGATCAAAACTATAAGCTCTATCGAATAAATAGACTAGTTTAGGGAAATTAGGTTTGTTTTTGGCTGAATCCCACATATAGAGGACGAATTCACTATTAGGTGCAATTTCTCTCATCTGCTTGAGTATTTTTTTATCGAGCACTTCAACATTTATAAATAAAATCAGGTCATACGGGTTAGCTGAAATATTTGATAATATTTTTTCATAATGTTTTTCTATTTTATTTTTTACCAGGGTATTTAACTTTAACCTTAGAAGTATTTTCATCGAGGTCGTGTTAGAAGGTCTTTCATCAAAAAAATGTACCTCGTGTCCATTTTTTGAAATTTGATCAACTATTGTTTCTCTATACGAATAAAATTTTGGAGATATAACGAGAATTTTTTTCATGATAAGCTGAAGTCTACTATATAAAAAATAGGCTACTGACTAAGGTAGCTTTGTTATTTGAATCGCAATGTTATTAGTTTACTAATAACATAAGCCCTAATCTTTAGTTTAGTTAGTAACGAATTTTGAGAAGTGTCACCACCTGAGGATACGTTATTATCATGTCTTCTATATAAGATTAGCGGGACATTTAAAACTTTAACCCTAAATTTCAACTGTGAAACTAAAGCTAACCAATAGTCATGAGGGCAAAACACATGATTATTAGGGAAAGGTATAGCCGCATTTAAAACTTCTCTTTTGAAGGCATAACAACAACCTAGATAACGACAACGGAATAGGCTATTTAAAAATCCTTTTTTGACAGACATTCGTTCAAAATTAGAACGATGTAATACATTCAAATTCTGATTTACAACTGTTGCATCAGATACCACGAAATCATATTTATTTAATTGTTCAAGCATTAAACTAACTTTATCATGATTCCAAATGTCATCTTGATCTGATAAAAAGATTATCTCTCCTTTAGCGAAAGACAATGCATTAATAAAGTTCCCCGTATAGCCCGATTTTCCATAAATGTTTTTGTTGACTTTAATACGATCATCATCAAAAGATTTTATAATATCTAGCGTACGATCTGTTGAACCATCATCGGATATAATTATCTCATCTTGATTAGTTAATTGACTCAAAATAGAAACTAACTGCTCTTTAATATATATTTCACCGTTGTACGTTGCCATGCAAACACTAATCAATTTGATATAACCTCTCGTATAATTCACCCACAACGGTTGAACTGAACATTTTTTGGTAAAGAGCTCCTCTTGCAGACCTATCAAATTTATCTCCATTCGCTATAGTGAGCTCAGATAGAGCTTTAACTTCACCAATGCGGGGGTTTGATAAAACCTTTAAACCAGTACAAAAATATTCTTCGACCTTAGATGATATCATTGTTTTGTACAGTAAGTCATATGAAGCATTTGTTTTTTGAGTACCTGGTAACACTCCAACATCGGCCCCACAAAGATATTTATTGACTTCATCAGGTGCAACTTTAATTGTCAAAGTACCATGCTTATCTTTATACTCGGAAAATTGATCAGACTTTTGCCCTGACAATATAAACACTCGATATTTTTCAATAGAATACTCCTTTATATGAGCTTCTAACATTGAATAAAACAAACCTAAATCGTGCCACTGTCCATAACTACCTGTATATATATAAACTATTTCATCATCTGGAATATGGTATTTATTACGAATTTCTTTCCTCAATTCAGGGCAGAAATAGAAGCGTTCAGTGTTAACAATAGCTGGAGCAAAAAAGTAATCATCCCTTGGATATATATCATTATAATACGACTTCATAGACTTACTGATAAAAGTACAACTAGATGAATGCATTAATACTTTTCTCTCTAATCCCTTCCAAAATCTAAAAGAATAACTATCATGTTTCCAACGATTTAAAATTACACCTTCTTCAGAGTAATGCCCTCTAAAATCACTGATAACATTAATTTTTTTATAGAAGTATTTTTTTATGGTTACCGCTAAAACAGAGGATAGTAAGTTACGGCAGTGAACCGATTTAATTTTATGTTTTTTTATGTATACAAATAAAACAGGTAAACTTAACATCAAGAACAGTGGAAACAATATTGGGTGCATCAAAAAGTTATATGAAAATAAGGGGATTTTTACTTCATCAACGCTCCTGTCCGAAAATCCATTTTCGTTTAAGCCTATTTTATTCCTAGATATTATAAATAGAGGAGAAATAAATAAGGTTTTCATTCCCTTAATTAATGGAAAAATTTGATTGCTATGAATGTTATTGTTTTCCGTATTTTCCATAGCACAAAGGTAAAGATTCATTTTTGATAAAAACTCATATCGAAGTTAAGACATAATTAGTCTGGGTATAATAACATGACAGCTAATTTGGTTTCTACGAGAAGCATATTAATTAAATGTATTTTTTAGATCTTTTATCATCTGAAGAGTTCTTCTCTCCACCCCATTTTTATTTAAATGAGAAGTGGTGTTGAAGTAAAACTTCTTATCAAACATGTAATCTTGAGGGTTACCTATATATAAAGCATTTTCACCATTATAAAATAGGTTTATGTTTCTTAAAAAGTCTACGAACTCCTTGCCATCATAATATTCAAAATACATATAATTGGGAGGGGTGAATATCAATGTGATATTGTTATTTTTAGCCCACGCTATATAATTATGTAATAAATCTTTCGTCTTATTAGATACTGTGCTCCCCTTTATTTGCGTTTCTTTCAAATTATCTCTATGGCGAATATCACTAGGTGACATATCCTTCATAGATATATTAACTTGATCACCATAACTATTGATGTTGTGTATTCCATATACACCAATAGGAACAGAACTTTTGTTATTCTTTAAACCCAATAGTGTCCGACTAATGCTAACTCTTAGTATAGCGTCAATTTTTTCTTCTATAGTTAAACCTCTAAAATAATCAACATCTCTAGACAAGATATAATCTAATAGAACGGATGAAATATTCTCATGTTGATAGTGACTATACTCTATAGGCAAGATAGCAATGTCTCCAGGTTTCAATACTTTTTTACTTTTATATAGTATATAGGCCGGTCCCAAGCCTGCGTGAACAGCATAATTAACTACTGGCTTTCCTAAATGATGAGATAGCAAATCAGAGTCAACACCAAATAAACCGTTTGAACCTGATACAATGACAATTTTTGGTTCTAGTATTTCACTTGCAGCCTCTTCTTTCAAATTATAAGCATCATAAACCCATCTAGACCCTTGAGTTTCATTTCCTAATTGAATGTAAAGAATTGAAATGTATAAGAAACAGCAAAAACAAAATGATGCGATTATAATATTGATATTTTTCATCCGAAAACCTTAAAAATTAAAATATAAAAATGCACTGTCTGTAACAACCATCATGGTTTTTAATGCGCAAAAAAGAAGACAACCGGATAGTATATGATAGTAATATGACTTCTTATTTTTACTAAGCTTATTAGTCATTTGATTAGAGTTTTCAAAAATAAAAACCAACCCCAAACTTAACACCATATACACAAGTGTATAGTTGTTCGCTGATATATCGGTTAACCAAGTTTTGCTGAATGATAAGCCATATACAGATACAAAATTTAATTGATTCATTAAAAATTCAGGTAAGACTATATTATCAAAACTGAACATTCCATTAATGACTCTGACAGCATTTTCCCAACTGTTTGCTCTAAAGAAGACCCATGTAACATTAATAAAATTAAAAGTTATGAACCAACCTAGCCAGCTTGGCATACTAAAACCTAAGCTACGCCATAATCTATGGCCTACTAATGCAGAGCCATGCATAGCGCCCCAAAAAATAAACGTCCAACCAGCACCATGCCATAACCCACCAATGATAAAAGTCATAAATAAGTTGGTATATGTTTTAAACTCACTTTCTCGATTCCCTCCTAATGGTATGTAAATATAATCTTTCAAAAAGCGACTTAACGTTAAGTGCCATCGTCGCCAAAAATCTTGTATGTCTAACGCCTTATATGGACTATTAAAGTTTATAGGGATCTTTATATTAAATAGTAATGCAATACCTATAGCCATATCCGTGTAACCACTAAAATCAAAATATAACTGTAATGTATAAGATAGACTGGTAATCCATGCAGAAAAAAGGTTTAACGTTTCAAGTGAATTAAAACCTAGATCAGAAATACCAGAAAAATAATCAGCAATGACAACTTTTTTAAATAAACCAACGGAGAAAATAAACACACCCATTGTTATATTTTTATAATTCTTTACTTTGTTTTTAGTTTTAGCAAACTGAGGCATCATTTCACTGTGGTGAACAATAGGCCCAGCTATAAGCTGAGGAAAAAAAGTGACGAATAATGCGTAGTTTAAAAAGTCATATTCTTTGGTTTCTTGTTTATAACTATCTACCAAATAAGCTATTTGCTGGAAAGTAAAAAATGATATTGCTAAGGGTAATGCCAAATACAATAAATCAAATTCGCTACCACTCGCTACGTTGATGTTTTCGATAAAGAAATCCATATACTTAAAATAAACAAGTAGTGCTAAATTTGACATAATGCCAAAGGTTAGGATAGATTTTTTAGAAAACTTATGATTAACGCAGTCTTTATTGAGATTCGTCCCTATAAGATAATTAAAGAGCATCGAAGTAAGTATTATCGGAAGATAAGCGACATTCCACCAACTGTAAAAAAACAAACTAGAAAAGACTAAAAAACCTTTGCTTGCTCCTGTTAGTCTTTTGTGGTTTAAATAAAAATATACAAAAAAGGTTATTGGTAGAAAGACGAATATGAATTCGTAACTATTGAAAAGCAAAATCAATTCCTTGGTAAATTTATGTCATGTGGCTATTGGATAATGAGTTTACCTAAATATCCGTTAGGCCCTTAACTATTAAAATTAAAAATATTTGTTATATCCTGACTTTATACTTTATTAGATTATATGAGGCAGCCAAACCAAACCAAAACAAGTGATTATTAGTGCTAATATCACCACTAAACATCGCATTGAATAAGAAGAAAATAAAAGTCATTGTCAAAAATTTATGTTTGTTTGAGTTTTTTAAAACGGACACTACAAATAATGTAAACATGATAAGCCCAACCAAACCTAACTCAGCAAGTATTTCGATTATTATATTGTGAGGATACTCTAATGTACTATTATCACCATAAGCGAGTCCAAAGTTACCAAGCCCCGCCCCAAGAAAAGGAGAATTAAAAAACATTTCGAGCCCAACTTTCCAGTATGCGAAGCGGTGTGCAACCGAATGCACGTTTCCATACCCTTCTGTAGCAACTAAGTATAAAGCAATAACAGAAATAACAATGGGAATAATAAAATATAATAAGCGGCTAAACTTTTTACGCTGATGCCCATAAATAAAAAAACATAAAAATAGACCTAATAATACAGCCCTAGAACCAGTTTGGTAAACTAAAATTAAACCAGCGAAAATAGTTAACCACTTAAAGAAGTACTTTCTACCAAAGAATAAGGCTGCCAGTATCGGGATACCTAGTAACCTTCCATACCAAATAGGATTATCAATACCTAACCCCATCAGTCTCCCATTAAAGTAATCAGCTAAGCCAACTATAACCATAAGAAATGAAAGCCAGATTGAGGTATACGATATAATTGCGAAATTTACATTACGGTTATAGTTCTCAAAAGCGTATGAAATTGTTTTTGAACATAAAAAAATAATAATTATTGGAAAAAAAACAGCATATAAATATACCATCAGTTTATCATCAGACACCTTGGAGTTTGTCATAAAAGACCACGACAGGATCAAATAAAATGATAGTAAAAGGAAATACTGAAACGGACGATTAAAAATAACAAAAACTTTTTGCTTATTAAGAAGAGTAATAAAATGCACTATTATTAGCGACAATGTGGCAACAATTATAACAGGCGGGTTTCCTAAAAAATATAAAACTTGATTTGATAATAACTGGCAAATAAAAAATAAAGAAATAAAAATCAAATTTAGGTTATATCTCATACTTTTTTATAACCATTTTTAGAAAAAAATAAATTGTAATATTTTTTTACACCTATAATTCGTATTAATATATACCTTTTGATTGAGTGGAAAAAAACTTTAAACTTAGCAAATCCAACTACGTTTCTCGTGACAGTCAATTCTTTAGCGTGGCGTACAGCATCAAATATATTCATAGGTACAGTCGATACACCACCTATTTCAAAAATACAAATAGGTTGTTCTAAGTATTTATGTTTATTTATTCTACTAAATGCAGAAAATAATAATTTACTGTCAGCAGATATAGTTAACTCTGCATCAAAAGGAAATTTAATCAAATAACTTTGTGGTATGAAAATAGCTTGATGGCAAGGTAACTTTTTCAACCACCAATCTCCAACAAAATCAGATGGTTTAAAATTAAGTAAATACATATCATCTTTCACTTTTTGGAGAGAGTCCCCAAAATATATGGTCTCTTTAAAGTCCTTGCTCCAAAATAATTCGGTAGAAAATGTGAAGCTACTTTCCAATATGTCACCACTATTCAAAAATAGGACTTGCTCCCCTAAAGCAAACCTTACTCCTTTGTTCATTGCATCATATATTCCCTTATCGGAACCTTGGTTATAATTATTAACCAATGTAGAAAAATGTGAAGATACAATAGCTTGACAATCAGAGGATGAAGAGCCATCTACAACAACAATATCAATATACTCGCCATAATCCGCAAGCAACTGTGAATTAACAATGGATTGCAAAGTTGATTTTAACTCTTCTTGATTCTCATAACAAATTGAAATTATTGATAGTTTTAACAATTCTCTTTCCTTTTTAACTGACAAGAATGATTTTCATATGTAAATATTCCCTATGGTTCAACTAACACCCAAAGAATAAAAGATATATAACTCTTTCTAAATGAGTTATTTTCTGAAGTGATAGAGAGTTTATAAATAAGGGGAAGTGTATATTTACCGGTCCAACTGACATAAGGCATTATCTATAATAAACGATTCATTATCTATAATAAACGATTCATTATTTATATACGGTCAACTGTAAAAATAACTTGAAATGTTGTTCCTTCCCTCTAGATAGCTCCCTTAGTTCACTTTAAATTCTGATAAAATAAACGTGAACTTTTAAACTTCAAGTTAAATACTGCACGATCCACTTCAGATAAGTGATTTACCCTGATCGTATTTGTTAAATTAATTCGAAAATAAGCCCTATAAAACTTTAATATAAAAGAAGGACATATATTACGGATAGTTTGAATATATTTTGGAGTAATAACTAGTTTTATTCCGTCTTTATTCTTGTTTTTTGCATTTGTACGTTCAATAGTATTTACATTATTTATTGAAAAAAATAATTTAAATTTATCTCTATAGGAGCCATCTTTTATGTCATCAAATTTAATATAGGATACTTTTTGAAACAACTTAGAAATGAAAGAATCTAAGTACGGGTAATCAAATGTTAGCGCATCATTATTTAACTTAAAGTAATCATCAAAATTTTTCTCTTTTAAGCCGATTTGAGTAAACTCTAAAAATAAAGAGTAGGCAAGTTCAGAAGGCTCCCTTAGAGAAATGAGAATTGAGTTTTCTAGCCCTTTAAGGATACGGGATAGTCTTTCTAATTTTTCCTGCCATATCGCACCATTAAAACCAAAGTACTTTGAGTAATCGGATGTAAACCACTCATCAGAAATTAGAATGTTTTTATGTGTTTTTTCAAGTTGGCCTAATTCCTGTGATAAACTGGACTCTTTTATTTCACACTTGGTGTTTCCATGGCAGTATTCAGATAAGCGCTGATAAAAATCATCTTCTTTTAAGCCCAAAGCAGCTTTTCTACCTAAAAAACACACTCCATTAATAAATGGAAAAATATCCTTTTGCATTGAAGTTGTTGCTGTTTTATGTAGTCCTACATGTAAATATATCAAAGTTATCTCATCCAACACTTAAATTTCGTTAATCTGAAAAGCGTTTTCGTAATCAATACATTCCATAATATTATAGTTGTGATGTTGGCTAGAATTACACCTTCTAATCCCCATAAAGGTGTAAGAAAGATCAACATGGCCATATTCACAACTAAGCTTAGCCCTAGGATTTTTACTGTTTTTGATTCATATCCGGCTAAATTCATGACCACACCTGATGAGCCCATAAAAACATTAAACAGTTGGGCGACAGATAAAAAGATCAAGCTAATATAAGCCTCCTTAAAACTTTCACCGAATAATAGTACAATTAAGTTTTCGCCAAAAATCACTAAAAAGATAAAAGCAATTATTGCAAATGGAAAGCTTATTCTTACAGCCTTTGTAATTGTACGTTGACACTCTTCATAGTTATTATTGCGATAAAACTTAACTATATCAGGCGAGAAATAACTATTAACGACTTGTAGAAAGACACTGAATATTAAAGTCCCTTGTAAAGCTACTTTAAAGATAGCAACATCTTCAATCAAATCATTTGAACCTAAAAAATACACACCTAACTCGATATTAAGCGTTGATATTATGGTAATAAAAGACAAAGGTATAAGTGAATTAAACCAATTCTTAATTTCATATACTGGCTTGGTGGTTTGTGAATATGGATTAAGTCTTTCTTTAAACAAAAGTGATATTGAATAGGATAAAGTTGTTGCTATGGCTTGGTATAAGAATACGTCACTAATAGAAATTATTTCATTCTGTATATATTTTATGGATAAGAGAGAAATAACAATTAATGGAGTTGTAAGCTCATAAGCTAAATGTGCCTGTATAAACTTTTTATGAGCATGCAGAATTCCAGAGTTGACTTTTGCACCACCACGAAAAAGCACAATAATAATGCTAGAAATAATAATTGTATTCTTGTCAGCTAAATCTTGGTAGTCGATTAAAAACAGTATGATCAAGCTTACTAACATAGTAACTAAAATCACGTAG
>Ga0105355_10003017_pt1 | contig 14899 bp, 11 predicted proteins | sample GOMGulsemesocosm_2_FD_83508 | JGI IMG/M metagenome (GOLD analysis project Ga0105355, IMG submission 83508) | Methane-oxidizing microbial communities from mesocosms in the Gulf of Mexico - GOM9C Gulf of Mexico | ecosystem: Environmental > Aquatic > Marine > Cold seeps | place: Gulf of Mexico... | reverse complement strand
TTGGTATTGAATGTCGTAATGATGATGAAAGAATTAAAACTCTATTGGCGCCATTAGAGTGTGGTACGACTCGTATCCGCGTTATGGCAGAACGTGCGATGAATAAAGCGCTTGAAGGTGGCTGTCAGGTGCCTATTGGTAGCTATGGCGTTATTTCTGCCGATGGCAAAAATATTCACCTACGTGGATTAGTTGGCGCTGTCGATGGCAGTGAGATGATAGAAAGTGAAATCACTGGCCCTGTTGAAGAAGGTGAAGCACTCGGAGATAAACTCGCACAAGAATTGCTGAGCCGAGGTGCCGATAAAATTTTACAGCAAGTTTATTCAGAAAATGATATCGAAAACAGCTAATTCTGCTAAGAAGTTGTCTCAAGTAACATCACTTGAGACTTCGATCAACGAGCCGGCTTTACTTGCACCAGGTAAACCACTGAAGGTCTTAATTACCAGACCCAAAGCTAAAGCTCAACAACTTGCCTTGTTACTTACTCAACAAGGTATCATTAATACCAGCCAAACCCTATTTGATTATCAAAGTAACGCCAGCGCTCACGACATAGCTAAAGCACTAGACCATGCAGATATACTGATCTTTGTGAGCGTTGCTGCCGTTGAATTTGCTCACGCCAGCTATCCACTGTCTAATAACTTATCTCAAACCATTTTTGCTGTTGGTAATGCCACCAAAAAAGCATTACAAGCAATAGGTATTAGCACCATTTTATCACCACCTCCCCAGCAAGAGCACAGTGAAGGTTTACTTAAACTGTCAGAATTGTCTAAAGTTACAGGTAAAAGGATAATAATTTTTCGTGGCAATGGTGGCAGAGAACATATTGCTAACAGTTTAACGTTACGCGGTGCTGAGGTTCAATACATCGAAAGTTACCAACGTGTATGGCGAACATTAACGACAAATATCGCTGAGCAATGGCGAGCAGAAAAAATTAACTGTATTGTCGTTACCAGTAACGATATATTAATAGCATTACTAAAGTACCTATCCAGTGCAACCAATGGCATAGATGATTATTGGCAATCACAATGCTTATGGGTAGTGGTCAGTGATCGTATTGAAAAGAATGCCAAAGATTTAGGCTTAACACGGGTCGTTAATACCCATAGCGCTAACTCCCAAATACTCTGTAATACGTTGCAAGCTCTCTCTTGTGCGTAAGCCTATTTACAAAAGTAAACAACGATGGAATATAGAATTATGTCGGATAATGAAGTCTCTAAAAATAAACTATCGGATAATAGCGACACCGAGAAAAAAGAGGCCGCTACACTCTCATCTGGTACCAGTACCACTAAAGCTTCAGCAACAGAAAATGATAATGCTGAGACCAAAAAGCCTGCTATTTCAAAACCTGAGCCTAAAAAAGCAGCAGCCAATACCGCAACGAATAAACCTTCCCCATCAAGCACTAAAGTTGCAGCAGACAAACCTTCTAATAAAACAGCAACTATTGCATTAGTCGTTGCCACTGTGAGTATTTTTGCTTCTATTGGCCATTATGTTTGGCAGCAGCAACAAAGTAGTGCGCAGTTTTTAACGCTAAATCAACAAAATCAACGAGCAATCGAACAGAGTCAATCTCAACTAAAAAGTAATTTAACGGCTGAATTTAACCGCCAGTTACAACAACAGAATAGAGCGACTAGTCAATCACAGATAAGCGCGAAAAAGGCACATTCTGATAGTGACTCTCAACTGCAGCAATTAACGGCTCAATTAAGCCAGTTAGAGCAAAAGATGAGCTTGCGCCAACCTAACGATTGGTTAATACATGAAGCAGAATACCTTGTTCGCGTAGCGGCTCGTACTATGTGGTTAGAGCGGGATACTAAAGCAGCTATTAGCTTATTACGTGATGCCGATAATCGTCTAAAAGAATTGAATCAACCCAAATTTTTACCTGTTCGGGCCTTGATTAATGAAGACATTGAAAGCTTGGCTTTAATGCCAACCTTGCAAAATCAAGAAGCTATTTTGACCTTGATGGCCCTTAACAAGCAGGTGCCAACTTTAATGCTCGCCGGTGTAAATTTAGCTGAAGCCCTAGACCAAACGAAAGAAGATCTTGCTCTGTCTGATAATATCGGTGATTGGCAAGACAACTTAGCCAAAACCTGGCATCAATTCCTCAACGATTTCATCACTGTACGCAGAAGAACAGGTATGGTTGAGCCTTTAATGGCACCTGAACAACAACAACATTTAAAACAAAATTTAAGTCTAAAAATTCAGCTTGTGCAATGGGCCGCGAGCGAACAAAAAGAAGAAGTCTATCAACAAACCTTGCTTGATATTCAGCAATGGTTAAATGAATTCTTCGATATGAACTTGCCCGTGAATAAACGATTCTACCAATCGATAGAGCAACTTAAGCAACAGACCATTCATTATGACTACCCGAGTGATTTGCGTTCATTAGCAGCAATAAAACGTTTACTGCAAGATACAAAACAAGGAACGCAACCACAAAAAGCTAAGTCAGAGAGGACCAAAGTAGAGTCAGCTGAAAAACAGGCCATTGAAAAAATTACAGCGCCTACATCCGAATCAAAAGATAACCTAGAAAGTAAAGAAGTGAGTGGAGGTCAGTTATGATCCGCATTATTATTGCCTTGATTATCTTTTTCAGTGTGATGGCAATAAGCCCTTTTTTAATTGATGAAAAGGGCTACATTCTAATTGCTATGGGTAATACCACCATTGAATTAACCGTATTATCAGCCGCTATTATGTTGACATTACTCTTCATTGCGCTCATTTTCAGCTTAAAAATATTGCGTGGCGGCTTAAACTTTAGCTTTGGTACCTGGAATAAAATAGCTTTCGCAGGACAACGCCGTGGCATTGCCAACTTCAACAAAGGCCTTGCTGCGTATATGCTAGAGGATTATAGCCAAGCAGAAGCATTATTTGCTAAAAGTGCGATTCCATCAAAGAGAAAACAGAGCGCTTACCTACTCGCTGCATCAGCTTCTGCTAAGTTAGATCTAAACAGTAATACCAATCACTATTTAGCTTTACTTGAAAAAGAAACCGTTAAACTTAAAGACGTTGGTTTAGAAAGTGTCATTGTTAATATTAAGCTATTGATGAATCAAGATAAGTCAGAAGCCTACGCGAAAGCCCGTGCTTTGATTGATGAAAATCACAAGCAAATTGGCCATGACGCACGCTTGTTGGCGCTTGAAATTGATTTATGTATCATTGAGCAACGCTTTGCAAAAGCCTTACAGTACATGTCAGCAGCACGGAAAGAAAAAACAATAACCGAAGACACGGTTCAAACTTGGGAGCGACTCGCCTATTACGGTAGTTTTAATGAAAGCATCAAGCAGCATGATAGCCAAACATTGTTTGATAATTGGAATGGTTTAAGTCGTAAAGTTAAACAGCGAGAAGCGGTATTATTTGCTTACTGTAAAGTATTAGCCGAAAACGAAATTATCGAGCCATTAAATAAGTTGTTGGTGCCACTTTTTAAAAAATCACCCAGTAGTGACTTTTTAAAGCAAGTCCGTAATTTACCTATTAAGCGGGCCGATGAATTGATTGCGATAGTACAGAAACAACTTCATAAGGATATCCATAGTGGGAAATGGCTAGGTTGTTTAGGGCATTTAGCCTTGAAAAGTGAGCAATATTCCATGGCAGAAAAAGCTTTCGGTAGCTTATTAAAGCTAGAGCATGAGGAATACGGCGTGCAATACGACCGTCAAGATTTACAAGCATTTGCACAAGTACATAGTAAACAAGGACAATATCAAGCCGCTGACTCTATGTGGTCAAAAGCAAACACCTTATAAATTACAGCTGGTTCTTGTTAAGTGGCAATTAACTAAGCAAACACTAAACAAGAACCTGACACTAGGTTAAAGCTTATCCTTAGGCGCCGATTCATCACACTTCTTACATTTTAACAGATGGCCTAACATACTTTGACGCCCTTCTAGTGAAGTTACCCAAGGACGATTGATAAAAGGGGGTGTATGTCTAACATGCTGAAAATGTCCACAGGTAAGCTCTGCCACCCAATGATTTTCTTCATCTTGATGATAACCACAAATGGCTTGTTTCATTACTTTTTCACTACGTGAGTACTAATGATTCACTGCTATATTACTGAGAAAAAAGCACTTTAAATTGTTTAGCTTTATTTTCACCGTCAAGACGAGAGAATTTCATCAATAAATCGTCTTTACCATCACCATTTAAATCTTTAACCATCACCAGATTGCCATCCTTAGGTAGCTGAGTATCATAACTGACACTACGTTTTTTAAATGATTTTTTCTTCTTATTGGTTTTTATACCTAAATATATTTTCAACTCATCGTCATCATCCGACAACACAAGCTCTTTCAAACCATCGCCATTTAAGTCTGCTAACTTAACAATTGCACTACCACTTTGCCCTGAAGTTAAACTAAAGGTGAGTTCTACCCCCTTTTTAATCGCCGGCCGGGTTGGAAATTTATCTTGTTGGTTCATTTTAAAGACGTAAACATCTTGATCAATACCACCGGTAACTAAAGCACCAATGATTTGCGATAGGCCAATATCAAAGCCCGCAAGTAAGACCTCAAGTTTGTCATCATTATTAATATCGACAAACTCTAGACCTGTTAGTGTACCTTCTGCGTGAATAACACTATCAGCCTCATTTGCATAACTCAAAGTACCTTGGTTTTGACTACCGAGAAATATTTCATAATCATTTACACGGTCAAGCACACCAGAAGTTTTGGTATAGCGCACGATCATATCAGTCATACCATCAGCATTCACATCTCGCAATTCTTCAATTTTTCTATATTCCAAATCACTTTGATCTAATTGTTCACCGCTTTCATCTCTTTTATTCCACCATTCAGTGCCACTGATTGCTTTATTAATCGCTATACGTGTGGCTTCTTTAGCAAAGTGGCTCGTTCCGTATTGTGAGTAAACAACCATTTCACCATCACCCACCACTAAAATATCCGTTTTACCATCAAAGTTAACATCACTAAAATATAACTTAGTTTCGGTGTAACTTGCCCCTGCAGATAAAACACGGACACTGGGCTTTATTGGCAGTGTTTGCTTAGCAAACGTATTCAATCCTTGTCCTATAAATACGTGCGTCTTATTAAAGTCAGCAATAATGACATCATCAAAATCATCATTGTTTAAGTTTTGAATAAAGTTGCCTCGGCTAATGAAGTCAGCCTGTTCTTGAATATAGAGCGACTCAATTTTTGCCAGTCGCTTAAATTTATTATCTTGGTAATGGAATAATGAATCGGTAGAAAGGAAATAAATACTTTGCTTGCCCTCACCTTTTTCTTTACTCAGATCAAAGCGATAAAACTCGTTAGGTACAATCACTTTTTCTGCAATAACATATTGCTTAGCGGTATGATCTAACTGATATATCATTAACCAACGGTTACTCTGCTCATCAATAGAAAAAGTTATCAGCTCTGTTCCTTTGCTTGGGAGAACATCTGCTGCGATGATTTCTTGAGTGAGTTTATACGGTGAATCAATAATAATTTCATTAAAATCAACCGCTTTAGATTTGCTCGCAAACGTTGCTAAAGAAGTGACACAACCAATGGTGGCAAGTAGAGCCAACAAGGTTCTATTATTGAACAACAAAGATATTTTCATAGTTTGAGCTTCATTTAGTGAGTTCCATATCGTAAGTCATGACTATATGCTAAAAAACACATCCCAAGGCCAATCAAAGTGCATGTTCCAGAGTACTTGGGCAATGTCATTACCAAGGCGTAGTAGTATTGTTTAAACGCACCATTGATGTGTTTAGAACATTAAAGACAAATAGAGTTCCTTCACAAAAGGTGTTTCTAATGTCAATTTAATCACGCACCTAAAGTGATGACTATTAGGTATAACATAGCTAAATACAAGGGCAATAAAAAAGCTGTTACATAATATGTAGCAGCTTTCATTTCGTCATGTTTGCGTTAACTAAAATCAATACAATAAAGTTATTGTGCCAACCTAACTATAACCAACATAATCCGCTTGTAATTTTTTGGCCAGCATAGCACTCATCATCGCTCTTAACGCTGCGGGTTTCACTAGTTTTCGCATATAGCCCACATCCATACTTTGTGCCTTTTCTTCAATACCTAATTCCGTTGTCGCTGTGATTAATATCGCAGGTAATGAATGATGGCATTGACTACGTAAATCACTGATTAATGTTAAACCATCAACTTGCTCGCCCTTGGGATCATCGGCTTGATAACCCAGTTGATAATCGACTAATAATATGTCGATTTCATGGCTGTGATTTGCAAACTCTTCTAAGGCTGTTTCTCGAGAATCCGCCGCAAGAATATTACACTGCCAGGCTGAGAGTAGCTCAACCATACCACTAAGGACATCTGGATCATTATCAATACATAAGACGGTAATATCTTTTAGAGCCACATTAAAACTTGGGCTATTAGTGCTACTTTTTATTACCGGCTCAGCTTGTTCTACCTGCACAGAAAACTTACACCCTTGCATTGTTTTTGATTGCAAACTTAAGGTGTGTCCCAATAACTGCGCTAAACTTTGCGTAATATTCAGTCCTAAACCTAAGCCTCTTCCTGCTTGATTATTAGGCGTATTAAGTTGAGTAAACTGCTCAAATACCACGACCTGCTTCTCAACAGGAATACCAGGCCCGTTATCTAAAATTTGAATTATCACTTGATTATTAAAGACTCTAGCGCCCAATAATACTTTACCTGGACTTGCATACCTAAAGGCATTGCCAACAAGGTTTTGAATGATACGTCTTAATAGGTGGCGATCTGACTTAACCCAGACTTTACTCACCGCTAAACGAAATTCTACTGACTTTTCGATAGCAAGGGCGGAAAATTCTTGCGCTAAATCCTCAAATAACTCATTCAGTGCAAAAGCGGTAATATTCGCTTTGATATTTCCGCTTTCTAATCGGGCAATCTCAGCTAAATCAGCTAACAAATCATTAGCAGCTTTAAGAGATCGATCAATATTTTCAACCTGCCTTTGCTGAACAGTGGTTAAATTATTTTGCTCTGATAATGCCGAGGTAAATAATCTCGCCGCTTCAAGTGGTTGCATTAAATCATGGCTACAGGCATTTAAATACTGACTTTTTTTCAAATGCGCTTGCTCTGCTTTTTCATGTGCTTTCGCCAGCGCTTCATTGGTTTTAGCTAGGGTAAGCGTTCGCTCATAAACACGGGTTTCAAGGTCAAGGTTTGCTTCTTTGAGTACTTGTTCTGCTTGTCTATATGCGGTGATATCAGAAAACAACATAACAAAACCACCACCGGGAAGCGGATTACCTTCAATACGAATAGTTTGACCACTGACTTGTTGGCGCTCTGAGCTATGTGGGCTGCCTTTACGCAAAAAGTCTAAACGACGCTCTACCTGAGAATCTATATCGCCAGAGCCACATAAACCCCGTTGAACATTATGACGAATAAGTGCCGATATGGGGCTGCCCATATAAACCAACTCAGCAGGGTATTCGAATAAATCTAAGTATTTTTTATTCCAAGCAACTAGGCGCAATTCATCATCGACAATCGAAATGCCTTCACTGGCATTCTCAATGGCACTTTGCAGTAAATTTTGAGAAAACTCTTGTCGCTGACTTGATGCATCTTCAACAAGTACTGCCAACTCTTCAAGCGCAAGGTCACGCCCATCCAAGGCAGAAGAGAGTACTAATCGTGCAGAAGACGAACCCATAACTGTTGCTAAGGTATTCTCGGTATGTTGAATAAGCTGCTGATTATAAATGACATTACCCAATTCTTTTTTATCATGCGTCGATAAAAAGGAATTGAAATTTGTGTGTGCTTTTTCCAAACCGACAAAACGCGAAGCTAATAACTCTAACTCCCGTACGTCAAGCTGTCTTTTTTTCTCTACTTTTAATAATTTAGGTGATTGCCACTCTAAAAATAATGAAGCTTGAACTCGCTCTTGTACACTCTGTCTGCTGATTTGAGACAAGGCCCACATTACAATAATATTGGCGCCTAAACTAAATAAGGTGGCTGTGGTTTTAACCGGTAAGAAGCCTTCTGCAAAAGGCGAAGCATATAAACCAAACTGCGGTAAAAAGTTAAGACTTAACCATAGAATGAAACCAACTAAAATTCCTGCATAAACGCCCATTAAACTGGCCCGACGCCAATAAAAAGCAGCGATTAGCGCCGGCGTTAATTGCGCAAAAGCACCAAAGGCCACTTCCCCTAATGAAGAAAGTGTATCGGGGGAAGCCATGATGAAAACACCATAACCCAATAAGATGACAAACAAAGCCAAGAATTTTCTAATATTTAACAAACGATTGCGAAAATTATCATAATCAGTTTGTGCTACTTTTTGACGACGATACAGTAGTGGAAAAACAATTTCATTACTCAGCATGGTACTTAAGGCAATCGAAGAAATTACAACCATAGAACTGGCTGCTGAAACGGCACCTAAAAAGGCAAATAGGGTCAGCCACGTTTGCTGAGTAACATCTGGCAAGAAGAGTACATAGGTATCTGAAGGAACGGTATTACCCAGTAGCATTTGACCAGCTAAACCCAGTGGCACCGCAAAAAAGGCAAAGATCAAGATGTAAATGGGGAAAACTCGACGACTTAACCACGTATCTCTTTGGTCTTTTAGTTCAACGACCATGACTTGAAATTGTCTCGGTAACGACAAGAAAGCCGCCATAACAATCACCAACAAAGCAAACATCGAGGTAACATTGTCTACCGTTAATTGCTGCTCGAGTAATTCATTGGCATTGGCCTGTTGCCAAATATCTGCTGGCGAATCATATAAAACAAAACAAACAAAAATACCTACGGCTAAGAAAGCTGATATTTTTACCAAGGATTCAAAGGCAATTGCTAACATCACACCTGGGTGTCGCTCAGTAACATCTATATGTCTAATACCGAATAAAACCGTAAATACCGCTAAAACGAGGCTAACAACTAGGCCAATGTGCCAACTATTTAAGCTTTGATCTATTTGAAGTTGCTGAAAGGAATACACCATCGCTTTGAGCTGCAACGCGATATAAGGCATGGTACCAACGAGTGCAACGATAGTAACCATAATAGCGAGGTTATGTGACTTGCCAAACCTAGCCGCCAAAAGATCAGCAATAGAAGTTAAATGCAGCTTTAAACTCACGCGAATAATGCGTTGAATAAAGGGCCAAGCAAAAACGAATAATAGAATGGGCCCTAAATAAATAGGTAAGTGTGACAGTAAACTGGTTGATGCTTGCCCTGTTGTTCCTAAGAAACTCCAAGAGGTACAGTACACTCCTAAGGTCAGCGCATAAATAACACTCTGTCCCTTTCTCGCCAACTGATGTCGGTATCGGTCACCTAGAAAAGCAATTAAAAACAATAGGCTAATATAAGCCAAACTTAACAGCACTAATTGCCAATTAGGAAACATAAATACCCGCTACTTTTGTTTTATACCAATGAGATTTATAAATGAGTTCAATTGGTATTATAAGACGTTACCACATTGTGGATTGCCCAATATACCTAAGGTACCCAACAATAAAAAGATTATAGTGTAATTATTTGCTAGAATAGCGTGGAACCAAGGGGTGCGCTGTCATTTAAGCTTTTTTAACTGATTAGTCGCTGAGAAATATACTCTTTGAACCTGGGCAGAAAATTACTTTTTTAATTTTTTGGCATAGGGATGGTGGATACCAAATCCATTTATATATGACATAGTCAGAGCTACGCTATAGTTAATATATTAATGGACTTGGTATTGTAGATAAATCTAAAAAATTCATCAAAATTATCCTCCTTGCACACGCTCTTACTTTTTATTTTTTTGATGAGATTTTATGACTTTCTCCAAATCTACTACTTGTATAGCTATCTCTGCATGTCTATTTAACGTTGCCGCTTCAGCTGAAGAGCAATCGATTAATGACACTAACAACACAGAAAACCTTGAAACCATTACTGTCACCAGTGACTTTCGCCAACAGAGTTTACAAAATACTCCTGCTTCACTTTCAGTATTAACTGATATTGAAATTAAACAACGAAATGCTAAACACCTTGAAGAATTAGTTGCGGTAAGCCCTAATGTTAACTTCGCCAGCGGCTCTCAACGTGCGCGGTATTATCAAATACGTGGTATCGGTGAACGTAGTCAATTCCAAGAGCCAATTAACCCTTCTGTAGGGGTTATTATTGATGATGTAGACTTTACAGGTATTGGTAGCGTTGCTTCGCTTTTTGATGTTCAACAAGCAGAAATTTTTCGTGGCCCTCAAGGTACACGTTTTGGTGCCAATGCGATTGCCGGTATGATAAATATTACCACCAATGAACCAACTGAAGATTTTGAAGGTGCATTGCAATTAGGTGTTGGCAATTACGGTAGCTATGACCTTGGCGTTGCCTTATCAGGCCCAGCTAGCGACTCAGTGAACTACCGCTTTGCCGTAAACCAACTGACTAGTGATGGTTTTATCGAAAACGTTCATTTACATCGTGATGATACCAATAACCGTGATGAGTTAACTCTCCGTGGTAAGTTAACGATTGAAGCGAGTAACAACCTAACTATTGACCTTGCCGGTTTTTATTTCGATTTTGATAATGGTTATGATGCATTCTCATTAGATAACACTAGAGAAACCTACTCAGACCAACCAGGCGTTGACCAACAAGAGACTGCGGCTTTCTCAGCTAAATTTACCTATCAAGGTTTCGACAGTGCCACACTACTAGCCATAGTTAGTAACGCTGATTCTGACTTAGCTTATGGCTATGATGAAGATTGGTCTTACGTGGGTATTTCTGATCCAGATGTGATTGAGAATCCTGATTATGCCTACTGGGAATACAGCTCTACTGATCATTATTATCGTGAAAAATCAGTACTTACTGCGGAATTACGCGCAATATCAAATCAAGGTGAAGAAATATTTAATGGCTCAACAGCTTGGGTTGCGGGTATTTTCTACAAGCAAGATGATGAAGATTTATTACGCCAATATACTTACGCCGATAGTGACTTTACTTCAACCAACAAAAGTACGAGTGTTGCTGCTTATGGTCAATTAGATACTCAGTTAAGCGAGCGTTGGTCTTTAACGTCTGGCTTACGTATTGAAAACTATAGTGCTGACTACATCAATTCAAACCTATTTAATGATGATATCAGCGATACCATGGTGGGTGGCAAGCTAGTACTTGGTTTCCAACAAACGGCTGATAGCTTTTGGTATGGTTCAATCAATCGTGGTTATAAAGCTGGCGGACATAATACTGACGGTACCTTACCAGAAGATTTACGCAGCTTTGATCCTGAATACTTGACTAACTATGAGTTAGGCTACAAGGTTGCCTTACTCGATAACAGTGCCTACATCAGAACTGCTGTTTTTTATATGGATAGAACTGATATCCAAGTAAAGACCTCAAAAACTATCGAACGTGATGATAATAGCTCTGAATTCATTAGCTACCTTGGAAATGCCACTTCAGGCAGTAACTATGGTATTGAAATTGAGTCGGCTTGGCAGGTGACTGACGCGATTAACCTATATGGTTCATTAGGTATACTAAAGACTGAGTTTGACGAATTTGTTGATGCTGATGGCAACTCTTTATCAGGAGCTGAACAAGCACACGCACCTAGCTACCAATTTAATGTCGGCATAAACTATCAACCAACTGAAGAGTGGCTGTTTAATATATCTGTTAATGGTAAGGATGAGTACTACTTCTCTGATACTCGTTATTATGAATATGAAGAGGGTGTTTTCAGCCCAATTCCTGAGGAAGATATTAAGTCTGAGGCCATTGTTTTACTGAATGCTTCGATTAGTTACTTACAAGATAACTGGCAAGTTAAACTTTGGGGTAGAAATCTTACCGATAAAGAATATGCTAACCGTGGTTTTTACTTTGGAAATGACCCTCGAGACGGATATACCCCGAAGCAATATACCCAGCTTTCTGAGCCATTAGTGTTTGGTGCTAGCTTCGACTACCAATTTTAATTCATATTTGCTTCAAGGGGAGTAATATCCCCTTTTAATTAAAGAGGAACCTTATGAAAATATCAATCGAACTGAGTTTATATCCGCTAGCAGAAGAGCAATATAAAACCGAGATATGGGCATTTATTAAAAGGCTTCGCTTAGTTGAAGGCTTGCAAGTAATCACCAACGGTATGAGTACCCAAGTGTTTGGTGATTACGATCTTGCGGTAAAACACGTTATGGCAGAAATTAAACATGTTCACCAAACGACTGGCGCTGCGGTATTTGTCTGTAAGTTTATTAATGGTGATCGTTCACAAGTTGAAGCTGAAACTTAATGATAGAAATATTAAATAGTACTTTCGCCTACTTTCAACAGCTCCCCTGGCTCGAGCTCATTGCCATGGTGCTATCTCTTGTCTATGTCATTTTGGCAGCAAGAGGATCACTTTGGTGTTGGCCAGCCGCTTTTATCAGTACAGCTTTGTACACCTACATTTTTTACGATGTATTGTTATTAATGGATAGCGCACTAAATGGTTATTACCTCTTAATGGCTATTTATGGTTACTGGCAGTGGTCTAAAAAAACAGATAACGAGCTGGAAAATAGCGATGATTTGACCATTGTTAGTTGGAACATGACTTGGCATGTGAAAGCCTGTTTAATTTTAACAGTGGTTGCATTTTGTCTTGGTTATCTTATGGCTAACTTCACACCAGCAGACTTCCCCTATTTGGATACTTTTACCACAGTCTTTGCAGTATTCGCTACCTACTTAGTGACAAAAAAGGTATTAGAGAATTGGTTATACTGGATTGTTATCGATTTAGCTTCTATCTATTTATATATTGAAAAAGGCCTAATCCCGACTACCGTTTTATTTGTTGTCTTTGTGGTAGTTGCTAGTTACGGTTATCATAAATGGTTGAAACTTTATCAAAAGTCTTCAATAAATTTGCAATCTTCTGCTATGACTAATCCTTGATACAATCATGCCGCTAACGTATTCAGAACTTAACACACTCCAATCTCTGCCATGTTTTGCAGAGATTGTGGATATTTCAATGTTAGTTGATGGCATGAGTCATACCTGCAGTAAAGTAACAACTGCCTCACAGGTTTACTTTGTTAAGAGATTAAATAAAGAAACTGCTTGGGAAGAGGTTGTTTCTTGCCGTTACGCTGCTAATCATGGACTCAGTCCAAGAGTTATCTATCACGACAATACTTGGTTAGTAACTGAGTATGTTGACAGTATAACAGTGGATAAAGCTGAACTTAGTGCTGACAAACGTATAAACACTAGTCTGATGCTTATGGCGAAACTACATCAGTTATCGCCACAACTAAAAACGGGTTCTCTCCCCTATTTAGACACATTAAAGTCAGTGCAGCGTTTATTCACTAACCCAGCTGTATTACCAACTCGACAGCGAGTTATCTTAGCTGATATCACTGACAAACTAACGTCAATAATTGAGGCAGAACAAAAGCGCTCAGGCGCTAAAAACGTTCTGTGCCATGGCGATATGAATTACAGCAATATTCTTCTCGATATGACTCAACAAGCCTGGCTCATAGATTTTGAGTGCAGTCATCTAGCACCAGTAGAATTTGATCTATCAATGTTTATTGCCGTCAATAATTTCCCCACTCACCATATAAATGAGATTGTGGCTAGTTATATCGCTTTAGTGCCAAATTACAGGCCTAATAAAACATTATTAACTTACTACCTTCTTTATAGCTTTTTTATTAATGGCTTGTGGTATCTAGATAATTCAAACCATTCTGAAATTAATAATCATTTACGATCACTTGCTATTGCGCAATGGTCTGCTTTCGATAGTTTTGCGATAAAGAGTCTTGTGAATTTACCAGAATTGATGCCTTTAATAGATTAACTTCCCCCTTTTGTGTTTTTATTCATAAAACAGTCATTTTATAACAGACACAAAAAAGCCACTTTATTAAATAATAAAGTGGCTTTTAAAATCAGTATCTGTGTTCACTTCCTTATCAGAAGTCACTAAACCTGAAGTATATTTAGTAAACTAAATATTAGCTTTTCTTGGTAGTCGCTTGAATAACGCGTAATTGCGCTACTGCACGAGCTAATTCTGCAGCAACAGCAGCGTAGTCAACATCTCCGCCATGGGCGTTCATGTTTTCTTCTGCGCGTTGTTTAGCAGCAAGAGCGGCCTCTTCATCCAAGTCACTTGCACGTGTAGCAACATCGGCTAACACGATTACGTTGTTTGGTTGAACTTCTAACATACCACCTGAAAGATAAATTACTTCTTCAGTACCATCTTCTTTAGTGATTAATGCCATACCAGGCTTTAGTGAGGTCAATAAAGGTGCATGACCAGGCATAATACCTAACTCACCTTCACTACCTGTGATCTGTAATGACTTAATGCTACCAGAAAATAAACTTTCTTCAGCACTAACAACATTTAGATTTACAGTAAATAATGCCATTTGACTCGACCTCTATTAGCGTAAGTATCTAGATTATTACCTAGATACTTACTAGATGATTACATCTTGTTCGCTTTCTCTACGGCTTCTTCAATAGAACCAACCATGTAGAACGCTTGCTCAGGCATATCATCAAATTCACCAGCTAAAATGCCTTTAAAGCCTGAGATGGTGTCTTTTAATGAAACGTATTTACCTGGAGAACCAGTAAATACCTCAGCAACGAAGAACGGCTGAGATAAGTAACGCTGAATCTTACGTGCGCGAGATACAGTTTGCTTATCTTCTTCAGATAACTCATCCATACCTAAGATGGCGATGATATCTTTAAGCTCTTTGTAACGTTGA
>Ga0105355_10003015_pt1 | contig 14904 bp, 15 predicted proteins | sample GOMGulsemesocosm_2_FD_83508 | JGI IMG/M metagenome (GOLD analysis project Ga0105355, IMG submission 83508) | Methane-oxidizing microbial communities from mesocosms in the Gulf of Mexico - GOM9C Gulf of Mexico | ecosystem: Environmental > Aquatic > Marine > Cold seeps | place: Gulf of Mexico... | reverse complement strand
GGTGATGCACGTTTACTTTCAGGTTGTTATTCATAATGTTTTTCCAGTTAGTATATTGTTACTAATAAGTGTGGTTGAGTTCACAATAGCAATCTAGGATAAAATTGCAACGCTTTTTAACTAATTATGCATAAAATATTATTCTTTATTACTATTTAAGACCAAAAGTACTTTTAATCGCGTTATGCTAATAAACCATATGGGTACTTTTGTTTAATTCCAGTTTGACGTTTTCTAAGTTACGATTTGCTTTAATAAAATAAGTTGGGGATAGATCGATAGCATGTTGCAAGAAATATTCGGCTTCAGTATAACGCCCTTCGATCATAAGAAAATAGCCGATATCATTGTATGCATGCTCAAGTGGCATAACTTGTTTGAGTGTTTGTAAAGATTGGGTATACATGCCCTTACGTGTATATACCAAGCCTAGGTTTAACCAAGCTCGCTCGAATTTTGGATCAAGGTCGATGGCTTTTTTATAGTTGAGTTCTGCTTCAATTAGGTTACCTGCCAAATAATGTGAATAGCCTATGTTGGTATAAATAAGTGGGTCGTGATCAGACAATGGTAGTACTCGTCGTAATATTGCGATTGCTTGGTCGTGTTTACCATCCAAGTCTCGAATGACGGCAAGCGCGGTATAGGCAAATAATGGCGACGACGTATCTAAGGCTTGAAAGTTATCTTCCACATAATCTTCATTACCTAATCTTATTTGATCCGCAGTAATGGCTTTATCAAGTAATACTAAGGCTTGTTTTTTTCTTTTTTGTTTTAATAACAGCTTGCCGAGTTGTGCTTGAGCCAAATGATGTTCAGGTTCTTTTTGTAACAGATGTTTAAATGCGGTCGCCGCTAATTCATTATGGCCTTGTTCCGCTTCCAGTAAACCAATATTATAGAATATTTCTGTGTTAGGCATTTTGTCTTCGTTTATCACTTCGTCACTGTATTCAAGCTCTATGGACTTGACATAAAAAACGATCGCTTTATCGAACTCTTTCTTATTTTGAGCCATTTTTGCTTTTTCTAAAATGGTCTCTCTGGGTTCTACAGGTATATCTGCTAATGTGGGTAGTTCTGGTTGTCCATCCGTTGTTGTCGTACAACCAGAAATAATGAGGATAACTAATAAATACCATTTAATCATGCACGTTACCTTATTATTTAAATTCGATGATGTATAAATTATTAGAAAGCACTACCCCAAATTTTCATTACATTTAATATTGCAGGCCCAATTGCGACGATAAAGAAAGATGGCCAAATACAACACATCATTGGGAATATCATTTTAACGCCCATTTTAGCCGCTTGTTCCTCTGCTTTCTGGAGTCTTTTTTCTCTGTATTCTTCCGCGTATATTCTGATGGTTGCAGCAACACCCGTTCCGAGTCTTAAACTTTGTACAATGACGGAGTTTAGCCCCCTTATATCTTCTAGACCGGTACGTTGGCTAAATTCTTTTAGTGCTTGTTGCAAGGTTAAACCATATCTCACCTTGCTACACACTAAACCAAGTTCGTAAGCAAGGTAGGGATGGGCGAGTTGTAACTCTTTACTCACTCGTTGAAATGCTTCTAATAGGCCTAAGCCTGCTTCGCAGCAGACAACTAATAAATCGAGTGCGTCAGGAAAGTATTTACGAAGATCATTCATTCTGTGGGTAGCAAGTTTAGATAGCACTATACCTGGCAGAAGGTAAGCGATACCGACCGCAGCTATAATAATATAAGCCGATATTAAGGTTGATAAATTGGGCACTTGTTTAACAATAATGACGGTGACTACTGCACTAATTAATAATGATAATAATTTGATCGCATTATAGACCTTTAATGCATCCTGAGAGTGGAACCCAGCGTGGACAAGTAGTACTTTAGCTGATGAATCACCACGATAGTGTTTATTTATTAACGGTATGGTGTTTAATTTTTCTAACGTGTGCTCAAGTGATGTCTCATACTCTTTTGCTAAGTTATTATTTTTTTCCGAATTTTTAGATAACTTATTTATTTGAGTTTTAATCGGAGAATATAACCCCGATACTAAATATGATATAGATATGGCGAAAGTGATACCAGCGAGACTAGCAACCAAATAAATGCCCCAAGTAACCATTTTAGGGTCTTGGGTGAACACAGTAAACATACTAATGAGTTGGTCCATAATTCACACCTCGATTCTAATGAGTCTGCTTATCCACCAAATACCGATGAGCATGCCTATACCCCCCCATTTTAATAAGTTTAACCCTTCGGGCGTATTAATTAGCATACTGGTATAACTTGGTGATGTGATATAAAGTACTGCAAATAAAACAAAAGGGGTTAGCGTTAAAACCCACCCTGACAATCGTCCTTCCGCTGACAAGGTTCTTACACGTCGTTGAAATGTAAATCGCTGACGAATAATTTTAGAGAGGTTATCAATGTTCTCGGCTAAGTTGCCACCGGTTTCTTTTTGAATCGATACCGCACTACAAAAAGCCATTGCAGATGTCGTTGGAACCCGTTTAACGAATGACAGTAATGCCGTATGCGTATCGTTACCAAAATTAATACGGTTAAACATCAATTTAAATTCGTCAGACAATTCCCCCTCCATTTCTTCAACGATAAGTTTAATTGAATCACTAAAGGCATAACCGGCTTGTAAGCCTCGTTTCAATACATCCAGCGCTTCAGGGAATTGCCGCTCAATATTTTCCATTCGCTTATTAATGTTCCGGTTAACGATAAGGTGGAATACAACTAATGTTACGATTACGAGGAATAGTGTTATAACAATGTCTAAACTAATAAACCAAGAAACCAAACCAACGAATACGCAGGTGAAGAGTGTAATTAACAAGTATTGGTGGCCAAGTAAGTTCGAACCAGATAACTCCATTTTATAGCTGTAGTTATAGACCCAAGGTTGTGATTCAAGCCATTGCCAAAAAGGATGCATTGATTCGACTTTTTTATTCAGTAAAATATCACTCGCAATGTCATTATTGTCATCAGCTAATGATTCTAAATGCTTACGAATGTTTTTAGCACTTGCTCTTTGTGGGCTATAAACGGATACAAATAAACTTTGAAATAATAAAACCACAGTACCAAATACTAATACTAGAAATAACAGTTGATTACTCATGCGTATCTCACTTAAAAGCCAGTTGATAACATATCAGTTGTAAAAAGACTGTGAGGGATATCGATACCTTTATCTTTCAATTCACGAATAAAAGTAGGCACAACACCGGTAGGTCTAAAGGACCCTTTAATCATGCCATCCTCTGTTTTACCTGCGCGTTTAAAGGTGAAAATTTCAGACATGGTTATCATGTCTCCCTCCATCCCGGTCACTTCTTGAATACTCGTTACTCGACGTTTACCATCTTCTTGACGCTGTAGCTGGATCACAATATCAATAGCAGATGATATTTGAGTTCTGATATTGTGGATAGGCATGTCAAAACCGGCCATGCAAACCATATTTTCCAATCGTCCTAATCCATCTCGAGGACTATTCGCATGGAGCGTTGTCATTGAACCTTCGTGACCGGTGTTCATTGCTGACAGCATGTCAATCGCCTCACCACCACGGACCTCTCCGATAACGATTCTATCTGGTCGCATACGAAGACAGTTTTTAACTAGGTCGCGTTGACTTATTTCGCCTATCCCTTCGATATTTGATGGTCGTGTTTCTAATCTCACTATGTGAGGCTGTTGTAGCTGTAGTTCGGCTGAATCTTCAATTGTAATAATGCGTTCATCATGTGGAATGAAACCAGATAAGACATTTAATAAGGTTGTTTTACCACTACCCGTACCACCGGAAATTAAAATATTTAGTTTACCTATTACGGTTGCTTTAATTAGCTCTGCCATGGCTTTGCTAAGTGAGTTGAATTCGATTAACTGTTCGACTTGAAGTTTATCAACTGTGAATCGACGAATGGAAAGTGCAGGTCCATCTAATGCTAATGGCGGAATGATCGCATTAATACGACTACCGTCTTTTAACCTAGCATCGACCATGGGGGACGATTCGTCAATGCGTCGGCCAACACCAGATACAATTCGGTCGATAATGTTTAATAAATGCTTATCATCGTAAAATTGAACGGCAACTTTTTCTAATTTACCATTACGTTCGACGAATATACGATCGTGACTGTTTACCAGTATATCGGCTATTGTTGGGTCTTCTAGCAGCGTTTCTAAGGGACCTAAACCAAGAATCTCATCTGTGATTAGCTTTATTAATATTTGTCTAATGTTGAGATTAATAGGGCGGGTTTGTTTATTTAACAGTTGGTAACATGATTCAGCTATTTTATCTTTTGCAACATCGATTGGTAAAGTCTCTAAAACGGACAAGTCGAGTTGGGTTAATAGTATACCAAATATTTCTTGTTTGGTTTCTATATCGATGCTTGTAAGCATCGAGAATGGATCATTGCGTTGATTACTGACAAATTCCATTATTATCTCCCAAATAATTTTGTTAATAATGATTTTTTTTCTAAAGGTATATCGATAGGAAAGAGTGACCTTATGATGTGGGATATTTCTGTTTGTATGGTTTTATGGTTGGCAACTTTTAAGATTGGCGAACCTGAGTTGATGCCTTCATTTGCTAATTCATAATTATTGCTAACCATATACACACTTTCGACATCAAGTACCTTTTTTATGTCTGTGATAGATATATTGTTTTCTTTTTGGGTATAGCGGTTAACAATAATATGCAGCTTATCAATTGATATGCCTAAGCTAGTTGTCAATTGTTGAATTAATGCTTTTGTTTCTCGTAAACTGAGAATGTTTTGTTGAACGACGATTAGAATATTATCTGAGATATGCAGTAGGGGGAGGGTGCTAGATTCTAGCCCTCTGGATAAATCAATAAGCACCAAGTCATGGTTAAGTTTGATTTTCCATAATAATTGAGGCAATTGACTGAGCTCATTGCCATTCATATTTAGTTGCGTGTAGGGTCTACTGGCAAGTAAGTTAAGGTTACCCCGCTTTAGCATCATGCCTTTTACCGCTGTTGTATCTAATTGTTCTAGCTCTTGTAAAGCATCGGTAATAAAGTAGTTAGGTTCGAAATTAAACGTGTCTGATAGTGAGCCATAATTTAAATCCGCATCAATGAGTGCGATTTCATCGTCACTTAAATTAGCGCTTATTTCACCGAGACAACTCGCGATGAAACTGGCACCTGAACCGGGTTTACCGTTAATAATTGAAAATACGGGTGCTATTTTACTTTTATTAATAAGCGCATCTGTTGAGCCTAATAAGGCGTTATAGAGCTCATTCTCTATATCTTTGACAGATATAATATCGTTAACATTATGGTGAATTGCAATTCTGATTAGGTCATTATTGATGCTATCACCGAGTATTATGAATTGAATATCACTGACTGTGAGCTTTTCTATGATCGGTTTGATGATAGAATTGTTATCATCAGAAACTAATATAACCAAGTTATAAAGTTCTAATCGTTCAACTAAGTTCTTACTGAATTCAATTTTTAAATTTGAAATAGGTGAGCAATAAGTACTCAGGCCTTGTTGTAGGTCCTTGTTATTACATATAATAAGGGCGTGTAACGGGTAGGGTAACGATTTTTTGTTTTGAGTTATACTGTTCGGGTCTAAGGCATTGAAACCAAGTATGTTTGTTGAACTTGGATTATTCATGTTAGATTCCTTTTCATTATCTCACCATAACGGTAGGCTAATTTATATCGTGCTGCATTGGGTATATTTATACCGTGTTACACCTAGGCTTTCTCGGGGAAGTGTTGATGAAAAACTGGGTGAGTTTAATGTTAAGGATAGTCCTGGAATCAACATTTGATGTTGATAATTAATAATATTTGCTCTGACGTATCGAATTCTACTGAACGTTGTAGCGGTTGACCCAAGCAAATCAAGGTATTGAATTTGTAAATTGGTTTCAGATAAATCGCTAAGTAAGAGAGAGTTATTAAATAAACCCGCGTTAATCATATCTGTATAAGCGGTTACTGTACTTTGATCTAGGTGGCATACTGTGGCTAGTCGTACTGTTCTTCTTGTTGCCTCGGTAAGAATATTCCAAGCAAAAAATAATCGTCCTAACTCAATGATTCCAATCAATAATATAAAAAACAAACTGCCCACAATTGCAAATTCTACAGCGTATACACCTTGTTGTGTGCCTTTATTTTGATACTTCATCATAGTGCCCTCATGGTATAGGTTGAGGATAATGGGAAGCTAAGGTCAAAGTCTGGGCCAAATCCAAATGCAGATAAGCTATTTGTAAATATAGGCTGCCATGGGTATGATACGGCGAGTGTTACAAAATCACCACTTACACTAATAGTTACCGTGCTAGCTGGTAAATTTGGCAGTATGGCCGTGGTTGATGTTAAATCTCCGTAGGCGATTAACTGAGTAACTTCGCCTTCTAGCTCTGTCGTGATAGAGACAACACCGGTTGCCAATCTTGCGTTACTCATTAAGTAACGTGTTGCATTCCGAATGGTATTGTTCAATGCTGTATATTGATAAAGGAGGCGACCAAATTCACCTGTTACCAATATAAGTAATAGAAGAAACGGCAAAATAATGGTTAACTCAACAGCAGCAAATCCCCGTTCTTGCTTTCTACTCATTCTTTTTTTTATGTGATTCATCATATTACCTTAAGAATCGGTACTGCCGATTACGTGGTATAACACTATTTTATACAAACCGTTAGTATCTAACGCATCACCTGAAGGTACGCCTTCAGCGGTGCAATTGTCGATAAATTCGCCTACGATATAGGAACCTGTACCTGTATGTATCGTTTCTTGCGTTAAGAAGAAGCAGCCAACACCAAGGTAATCGAGATCATTTTGCCCGTTAGATTCACCTGTACAGGTACCAATAACGACGTTCAGTATGCGCCGGCCTATAAATGCGGTATCAGATACATCGTTTGATTCGGGCACTATATCCCCAGTTGTTGCCGGGCTGGAGCAGGACAATCCACTACCTTGTTGTTCGGTCTCGTAAGTACTGTAGGCATATCGCATTGTATCCGCAGATGCTTCTAGAGCTTCTCCCGATGCATCAAGGGCGATGTGATCACCTTGGCATAGGTTTGTATCACGGGGATGGTCAACAGCATTTAAGCCATTGGGGTTGTTGCCTGGAGGCCATATACCCATGCGTGTGTTGAGGCCATCAGCAACCGGGCCAACCTTATTACCTGGTTCAGTTGGCACTGTGGCGTTGCCTACCCCAGTAGAGAAACATGATTCACCATCCACTTCCCCAGCTAATGCTGCTTTAATATCTGCAGCACCGGCATTGCCATCTAATCGAATGAGCTGGAAATTACCTGGACCTATTGGTGAGGAGCCTGTCGCGCCCATTTTCATCATGTGTAACTCACCAGGGATGAAACCAAATAAAGCATCATCAGGGTCATTAGCACAAACAAGAAGTGGGACTAAGTCATCGAAACAATCTTCTAAGTGGGTACTTGGGCCTGCAAGTGCCGTTGCGGATACTTGCTTGTCAAAATTCATCACATCGGCCAAAAAATTATCTAACGTTAATTGTGCCAGCGTCACCTTCACATACTTTGCTGCAGTACTGTAGTCAACAATAAAAGGATCTGGACGAAGAGAAAACTCAACAGATAATTCATTGGTAACACCATCGGTTGTGATATCGATGTTGCCATTGGTAATATCGATTAAGGACTCTAATTCATGGTTATCTGCATGCGCCAAGTTAAGTCGAATAATATCAACGACGGCTTGTCTCGCATCATTTTGCGTGGCGCCGTCATCAAGTTCTTTCGCTGCGTGCAAGGCTGCTGAATCGACGATATTCTGTAAACGACCCTTGTTGTAAATAAGATGACTGCCATCTAACGCTAATGACACCATTATAATTATTGCTAATAGGCTAACAGTAAACATAACCAGGATATTACCAGCCTGCTTACGGTGGTTAAATACATAATCATGACTGGATAAATCTTTCATAATTTGGCCTAACTATTCTTCAGCTTGAGTAACTTCTCTTGCAGATTTCGCATCGTATGAACTTCGCGTGTAATATTTCATGACGACTTCACCATAGCTACCATTAAGTTGTGCTGTGACACCGTCATTAGCTTCTGAAGCATGGATATCGAGTATTTGTATCTCTTTAATATGTGAAGTAGACGCTGAGAAATTGTAATCTGGTGTCTGAGAACAAGCAAAAAGCGACGGTACTATAACAAGTATTATGTTGATATTTTTCATCATGATATTCACCTTATTATCTTTAGTTTAGTTTATGACCGTACTTTTGCTCTGTTCCACCTGAATTTGGTGCAATACTGGTAGCTGAATCGTCGACTTCATTTGGTGAGCTATCATTTTCGGGGTTTTCTTTTTGTGTCATTTTACCGAGTAAGTAAAACTCAAGGTCCGACACAGGTACGAAACCATCGGTAGGTAAGGGGATACCTTCTTTATTGAAAGGTCTGACTAATCTCGGTGTTACCATAATGACTAATTCAGTCTGGCCACTGATATATTCATGGCTACGAAATAGTTGCCCTAATACAGGTATATCACCTAATCCTGGTACTTTAGAGACCGAATCTCTTAGGTTATCGCTAAGTAACCCGCCGATTGCTAATGTTTGACCATCTGCAAGCTCGATTGTCGTTTCAGCTGATCGTTTAACCAAAGAGGGGACAACAATGAGAGATGATGCACCAATCGGTGACACACCCACACTATTTACGTTACTTATTTCACTCACAATGACTTTAAGGCTCAAGTTTATCTTTCCTGAATCTAGAATTGTCGGAACAAAACTGACGCCAACACCGAAATCTTTATATTCAATCGTCGTACCTTCTTCGTCAGGTACGGGCACTGGGAATTCACCACCAGATAAGAACTCCGCTTTTTGTCCGCTCAAAGCCGTAATATTAGGTTCTGCTAATATTTTTGCTAGGCCATTACTTTTGGCCACATCTAAAGTGAAATTAAATAACATGTCACCACTTAGGTAACTCGCAAAGAAACCTGAATCAAGTGTAGGGAATATATTCGAGTTACCCACAATCACACCACCATTACCACTACTACCTGTAAACGCAAGTAACGTATTTGCATCTAAGTTTCTGGCTACTTCGGTACTGACTTCTGCCACTGTCACTTCCAACATTACCTGTTGGCCGCCACCAATAGAAACCATATTGACGACTTCACTTTTAACTTTGCCTTGAGAGGCCGCATCGGCATAACCTTGTGCCAGTTGAATTGCGGTATTCATTTTAACTAAGGATGACGATTGTCCACTCACAATTAATTGCCCTTGTGATGTTTGTACGCCTATTTCTTGATTTGGCAGGTATTGGTATAAGCGTTTTCTTAAGCCATTTAAGTCATGTGTAACTTCTAAATTGATTACATCGATGAGTTCATCGTTGTCGTCCCAAATCATCATGTTGGTTGTGCCGAGCTTTTTACCAACGATATACAGTTCACTGGTTTTTAGAATTAGAATATCGGCAATTTCTGGGTTACCGACAGAGACTCGACTTACTGCTTTTTCTATACGTAAATTTTTTGATTTGAAAATGGGTATTTTAATACTGTCATCGTCTAGTGCTGTTGGGCCACCTGCGAATGAGGCATTCATCGTTAAAGCTATGCACAGCAAAGTTGTAAGGCTAAGTAAACCTATACGTTTGCAGTATAAACTCAAATATTGGAAATATATGATCATATTTATTACCTACTTATGTATCTCGGTTAATTTTTTAGCTGTACAGACTCTTGAATTGTGCCTCGGATTACTTCTACATCTCGATTTGTGTACGCCTTGGTCTTAGCTTTGTATGTAGGTTCTGGTGTAGTTAGGCTGGAATCATTATCTGGGTTATCAATTGTCACTGGTAACAAGGTTTTTTCGGGGATAGGCATCCTTGTTATATCGTCATTATCGACTGGATTACGTAGCGCTAACTGTAAGCGACCTTTACTGCGGGCTGTTAATAATGCTTCAGCCTGGTCTAGGTCTACTTCTACTGTAACGGCTCTGACTAACTGCGGCTTATTTTCACTTTGTGCAGCACGCTGATCTATCGCAAGAATCTTGATATTGTTTAAGATGATTTCAGTTGTTACTTTACCGTCTTTCTGACTGGTACTTAAAATGTCAACTCGATTACCTGGCAGTAAAAAGCCTGCAACCCCGACAACATCGTCTACACGTATTGTTATCGCACGCATATTTTTTGATATTAAACTCGCGAGCGTGCTCCCTTGCCCTTTTATGTAAAGACGTTCTTTTCTTATGATGTCTCCTGCATAAATGGGGTCTTTCGCGATCATTTCATATATATCGTCAGGTGTTTCTACCGTATCATCTGTTGCTAACGACTTTGGTACCGCTTTTAATACGATATGCTTAGCTTGAATTTCTGTACCTACTGGGATTTGCATTGTCGCCACTGAAACATATAACTCATTTTCAGATGCTTTAGGTTTGTTTTCTTCTAGCCAGTTTTGTGCAATTAATATTGCAGCGATACCAAAAATGATTGATAGCATGATCGAGAAGAGTGTTTTTTTGTTCATGTTTTACCTACCTAATTGATAGATGATGGGATTTGATTAACAAAGTAATGTTTCCAAGCGATATCAATAATTGAACTGTTGACTTTAAATTCTAATTGGTGAAATTTTACGTAATCACTGACGATGCTTAATAGATCGCGAGGGAAGCAGGGAAGAAACGCTTTACCTGACTGTTCATGGCAAGCAGTGACTAAATAATTGAATACTTCTTCTGTGCAGCTTAAATTAAATTCATCACAAACCGTGAACCACAGTTCGTGGTAGTGATTCAAGTCAAGTGGTTCAAATTCAATTTTGTAGCCGAGACGACGTAAAAATGCTTCATCCACTAAGCTCGCCGGGTTGAGATTGGTTGAAAATAGTAAAATAAGTTCAAATGGTATTTCAAAGTGAACACCATTAGGTAGGAAAAGAAAATCACGTCGTTCTTCAAGTGGAATAATCCAACGATTAAATAACTGAACGGGAGTTATTTTCTGACGGCCGAGATCATCGAGTAGTAATATCCCGTTATTAGCTTTTAGCTGTAAAGGAGCCTTGTAAGTATGGCTGTTGTCATCGTAATTAACTTCAAGCATCGACTCTGTTAATTCACCGCCTGTAACAAGTAGTGGCCGTTTGCATAAATGCCAACGCGGATCGAAGCCTTCATCTAAAGAGCATAACAATTCAGTTTGGGATAGTTCCACTTTTGGGTTTGCTAAAGTGTGTACTTGTGGGTCATAAACCTGAATGATCTGGCCATTCACCTCTATCGCAGATGGAATTAATACATCATCATTAAATAGTTTATTTAAATTACGGCACAAGTAGCTTTTGCCTACTCCAGGAACCCCATAGATCAAAATGGGTTTTGTTGAGTTTAACGCAGGCCCTATCGATGATATTAAATGTTCAGAAAACATCAATCCTTTAAATACGTTTTGCATCATGTCATGGGTGACTTGGATATTTCGGCTTGTTTGTAAGGTGACTATATTCGTGTATTGATTTAGCGGGACAGGAGCCGGACCAATATACCCACTGTGTAATAATGCCAAGTCAGCTTCGACTATTCCCAAACTAGAAAGGGCATAACGCATCTGTCCATTATGCGCACTTTGGCGGTTTTCTATCAATGATGCATTTTTTGCTTCAGAAACTAGCTCCTGTATTATGCCGCCACTTAAGGCAAGGCATTCAGATAACTCTCTGATTGTAGAGATGTTTAACAACTGTAATTGTTTTAATAACAGTTGTAACAGTAATTGTAGTGGTAAACCTGTATCTTTTATTGCTGTAGGGCGTTTGGCGATAGATTCAGGGCTAATATCGAGCGCTGTATTCGTGTTCGGAGTTTGCTGTATAAAGGTTGCTGAATTTTCATTTTTGTTATCTGAGTGTATGGCGGTCATAATTATGCCTACATAGTTATCATTATTGTAATAATAGGAATAGATTTTGTATATCCGGGTTAAGGTAGCAAGCGAGTATCCAACCAAGTGTTAGAGCAGGTGCATAAGGGACTTTTACTGCGCCCATATCACCCGGCTCGGGTTTGAAATACTCTCGTAAATATAAGCAGCGGTAGTATCGCGTAATGGCTAATTTGATACCATGCAAACCTACACGGTTTAATGCAATGAATATACTGGTAAAAGCACCAAAGATGATTGCATATGCAATTGACCAAACGATGATTAATGGCCCGGAAATCGCGCCTATTGCGATCATTATTTTTACATCTCCCGCACCAAGAAGGCGAAACATGTAAGCAGGTAGCAATATGATTAACGCTAATCCTGCACCAGATAATGAATCACTTAATCCTAGCCAAGAGTATAAAATGGTATTGATAATTATGCCTGATATTAATGCTATTAAGCATAACCGGTTAGGTATGCGTTGATAACGCAGATCAAAGTATAACGTAGCACTAAGCATAACAAGTGCTAGTATAACTGTGATTAACAACGCATATTGGTTCATATATGTACCTGTAGGCTTGTTTATGGTGCTGTTGTGCCGTCACATGTTGTGCCTGCGTCAACAGCTGTACATAATGCGACAATTTGTGTTGTTGCAGCCGTACCCAATTGATCAAATGCGATGACCATTCCTGATACAACTAACCCACCGGCAATTGCATATTCCACTGCGGTTAAACCGCTTTCATCTTCGATAAAATCATTAATAAATGTTGATAATTTATTCATGTTAATCACTCCAAAAGTTTATTTGAAAGGCGGTTTAACGATTAGGTTCAACGACCTTATATGCTATAAATAGTGAGATCCAGTGCAAACTATCAACAAGCATATAGATAAACTTAGATCAACTACGCGCCATAGGCTAATTTTTATTGATTTTATTTGTTTATTATGAATGACATATTTTAATCTTTTCCATATAAATCATCACGCCAATGCACAATTGATTTTCTATCTACCCAGGCGGTTTGATAAGTAATAAACACATCGGTACGTTGGTTAAGGTAAAGGTTAAAGGTACCTTGGTTCATGTGCGGAGTTATAGCCTTCTGGTTTGTAACTAATTTATTTAAAAGCACTTGTGGTTGCTGTAGACGGATACAGCCATGACTTAATGCTCTATAGCGTTTGTTAAATAGCTGCTTGGTAGGAGTATCGTGAAGGTAGATAGCTTGGTTATTATGTATATTAAACCGTATTTTACCCAAAGCGTTATTGCGGCCTGGTAGCTGTACTAGACGATACTCATTAAGCATAGGACTCAGTTCGTAAGGAATATCAATGTATGAAGTTTGATTACCGTAACCCTTAGCAAGTTGGAAGTTTCTATTTTTTAAGGTATTCCTATTTTTGTTGTGTAGCGGTAGAAGCTCGTTATAAGTAATATTTCTGGTCGGGGTCCAAGTGGGATTAATGGTGACAGAGCTTAGGCTTGTTAGCATTGTTGGCGTTTGGTTATCCTTTGTCCCGACTATAACTTTCATTTGTAAGCGCTGTATACCGTGTTCAATTAATTTCAACTCATAGCTAGGGATATTCACAATAATGTACTTAGTGGGTTGATGCGTAGGGAGGGAGAGTAAACGCCATAAATTGCCCTGTAGCGTTTTAACCTTAGATTCAAAACCTTTGTTTAAAGCGAGCAAGGTTTGGTTATTGAGTTCTCCAGTCTGCTTGTAGCCGTGACGCTGTTGAAAACGTTTTAAGGCCGAGATTAAGTCTTTATCAAATATATGCTGTCTATGTTTAGACGTGTTGATCTTTGGCAAGTCACCAAGCGTATCGAGTTTACGCCTAAGCACGATCACTTGTTGATGGCCTTGACCCAATCGAGGCGTAAATTCAGGGCTTAGCGCAGGCCATGAGATAGATAGCATCCGTTTATAGCGATTAATCGCCTGCCTGAGACGAATGACTGTATTGAATTGAGGTACTAGCGCATCGATGTACAGGTAAGCTGTATCGTAATGCAATTGAATATTGGTGCTGAAGTTAGACTTTGATGAAATAGACTGCATTGCTTGGAGTAAATTCTCATCGGTCTGAGAAATATTATCAGTCTCGTTCTGCGTTAATGAAGGAAAGTCTCTCATCCCCAGATCTGCTAATAGGCTAATAAGCGTGATACCTGAGAGATTCAATCTATTATTGTTAAAAAATAACAGCGTTTGATTGGAGTGATTATCGACCTGTTTATGGGTACCTTGATTAGCTATATCGGTATTAGATGTTTTCGCGTAAAGGCCATGGTTAGAAAAGGGGCTAAACATTGTCATAAAGATAACAATAAAAGCGCTTGTTATAAAATGCATACATAAATCCCCAGTTAACTTAATACTGTTGTCTTATATAGTAGTTTAGATAGTTATCTTGTTAATTGCGGGCTTTATAAAAGAAGAGTCAGTGTGGATAGTCATGTTAGTGTAGAGCATAGTGTGCGTGTTTATCTTTATAGAGTAGATAAACACGTCATATAAAATGCTGCGGTTATTAGCGCTCGAGTAAGGACAGTTTATTTTCTATACCATCCCAGTCGTCTGCATCTGCTGGTGGCTCGCATTTATCTGTAATAATCGGCCATAGTTCAGAGAGCTCTTCATTTATTTCGATAAACACTTGTTGATCTTCTGGCACTTCATCTTCTTGGAAAATTGCATCGACAGGACATTCTGGTACGCAAAGTCCACAATCAATACAGGCTATCGGATTTATGACAAGAAAGTTTGGTCCTTCATGAAAGGCGTCAGCAGGACATACAGGGACACAATCACCATGTTTACATTTAATACAATTT
>Ga0105355_10003013_pt1 | contig 14907 bp, 10 predicted proteins | sample GOMGulsemesocosm_2_FD_83508 | JGI IMG/M metagenome (GOLD analysis project Ga0105355, IMG submission 83508) | Methane-oxidizing microbial communities from mesocosms in the Gulf of Mexico - GOM9C Gulf of Mexico | ecosystem: Environmental > Aquatic > Marine > Cold seeps | place: Gulf of Mexico... | reverse complement strand
TTCCGCGATACAACCAGTCAGATGTCATACAAAGAAGCTCTCAATATCAACTTAGACTGGCAAAAAATCGCACGCAATAAAGCCAACTTTGGGTTTACCAGCGATGCTCTCTGGCTACGCTTGCCTCTTATTAATATTAGTCCGAGTGAAGTCGTTAAACATCTACGAATCAACTACCCGCTGCTCGATCATGTCGATGCTTATCTTGTACATGAAGGGCAAACACTAGAACACAAATATCTCAGCGATCGAGTCCCTTATAGCGAAGATCGGCAGCACGATAAATACTACCTCTTCAATTACACCTTACCTGCAGAAACTAATTACTGGGTATATCTACGCATCGAAACTCAAAGTTCGATGACACTACCGATTGAAGTATTTCAAGATGCTGAATACCGTCAACAAAAAACCTTTGAAAATTATTGGTTTGGCGCCCTATATGGCACCCTAATTATCATGGGTTTGTATAATCTTATTTTAGCCATCACATTAAGATCATTAGTTTATCTTTTATACGTTGGTTATCTCAGTGGTTTTACCTTCTTAATTTCAGCACTGAACGGCGATGGCTTTCAATACATTTGGCCAGAATATCCTGGATTTAAAAACCAAACTCCCTTAATCGGAGCGGTTTGGCCTTCATTATTTACCTTGCCACTGGCGTATTATTTTTTAAACATAAAACAATATACTCCTAGACTCGCGTCGATTTACAAAGGGCTGTATTTATTGGTGCTTCTTAGTATTCCAAGTTTGTTTTTTATTGATTATCAAGCAGGCTCAAAATTGATGAATGGTATCAATATCATCATTAGCCCCATTATTTTATTAACCGCATTAAACTTTTCCTGGCATAAACGCCCTGGCGCAAAAACCTTTGCACTGGCATGGTTAGCGCTAGTAATAAGCCTCACCCTATTGTCTTTATCTATCTATAACGTGATCCCTAGTAGCGGCTATACTCGACAAGCTTACTCATTTGGAGGACTGCTTGAACTTGTTATTATTTCACTCGCGCTCGCGAGACAAATAAATCAAAGTATTCACGAAAAGAATCTGGCTTTAAAGCAATCCGAAATAAACTTATCCAAATACCAAGATATATTTCATAATTCCCCTGCGGGGATCTTTACCGCACGAATTGACGGTAAAATAATGAATCATAATAATGCTTTTAATCGCATTATGGGATTAGAGACCTATGAGAATACGGACCTAAATATTTTCAAAAATATTGGCAAAGATCCCATAGACATCCCCAAGTTGATTTCGCACTTGGAAATTGGCCGCTCCATCGATGGTTTGCCTTTATTATGTGTTACCGCGAATGATCAAGAACGTTGGCTAGCGATTACTTTATCGCTGCAAGGTGATGCTCAAAACAGAACCATTGAAGGTCACATCACCGATATACATGACAGAATGAGCCGTCAACAAGAAAAAGAACATCACGACCGTCAACGAATGGATTCGTTAAAGCTTCTTATTGCAGGCATTGCTCATGAAGTAAATACTCCCCTTGGTAATAACCTCACGACTCTTTCTTTTGTCGACGAGATCTATCATGAGCTGGATGAGCATTGCAGCAATAGCCAAAAGACTGCGTTAAAACATTTAAATACCAGTTTTGAAATACTTAAGCATAATGAACAAAGAATCTCGCAGCTTGTTAAGCGCTTTACTATGGTGAGCACAGGCTATTTACAAGCAACTCCTGTCGCCATCGATGGTAAAGCTATGCTGCATAGAGTAGCGATCAATCACTTGGAAAAAATCGCTGGTCTGAAAATAAATACTTATTATGAAGGGCCAGAAACGTTTATCAGTTATGAAGACCCTTTAATTATTATTCTAGAAGGTTTAATCGACAACAGCATAAAACATGGATTAGCAGGCAAAGAAAACTGTAAAATTGAGATTGAGTTATTGGTCAAAAATGACAGTTGTGAAATTAACTATCACGATAATGGCAAGGGCATTGACGATAAAATCATTGATCAAATATTTCAGCCATTTTTTACAACCAGCCGAGGTAATGAAGAAACATCGGGCTTAGGTTTATACGCCATCGATAACATTGTGAGAAATCTGTTTCATGGTTCATTGGAAATACAGAATAGTAATGTTTCTAAAAAACAAGGTTTTCACCTTCATATTGAATTGCCCCAACTTAATAATGATGTATAAAATAATCATCTAATATTTACTTATCAAAGTTATTGCGTACTATCTCAGTGATAACTATCCCGAACCCATACGTTGTATCTAGTTCTTATGCTTAAAACTCTCTTATATTCTCTATTTATTTATGCAATCTCGATAAGCTTCTCTTTCGCGGGAGAAGATAAATACAATGCTTTAGTCGTAGCTCATCAAAAAATGCTTTTCATTCTAGAAAAAGCCGAAGAGCTGGATCCTTTAGATGAGCATGTTTATAACGCTCGTAATTTTTATGTCAAAAAGAGACACAGCCTAGACGAACTTTTTGAGCAGGCTGAAGCAGAATCTTTAGTCACCAGTAATAAACAACTACTCCCCACCACAAACAGTTTCATTCAATACTACAAGAATACGGCCAGCTTATTAGAAGGCGATCGTTTAGCATTCTCCGATCTCGCTGATGAATTGCTATTGCTTGAACAAGAGAGAAACGTGCCTAGCCAAGGCCTTATTGCGTTAAAACAAATAAATGCCGATATTAACCGTCTGTCAGAGCTCTATCGTGAAGAATATCGTCGTGTTATGAATAAACTAGGTAAGCAACGTGGCGCGAAAGAACGCTGGCAAGCCTATATTCACAAACTAGAAAGCTATTACAAATACACAGATTTAGTGAGTGAAATATCAGACAACCCTCAAGTTAATTTTGAAAAAACACGCGGCAGCGGCTTAGTCAAAGATAAAGAAGATCAACTAACAGGAAAACTTGCTCCGCTAATCTGGGGGAATGGTTTACCTGAAAAAACAGTTGTTCTGACATTTGATGATGGCCCTCACCGCTTAAGAACCGCAAAGATATTAGATACTCTAAATACCTATGGAGTAAAAGGTTACTTCTTTGCTGTAGGCAAAAATCTAGGTTCTGTTAAAAAAGAAGCTAAGTTACATAAGCGTAATAAAAAAATCATCCAACGTATTACCAACGAAGGCCATATATTGGCTAATCACAGTTTCAGCCATAAAGAGCTAACAAAATTAAGCAAAGAAGATAAATTAATAGAGCTTGGTGATACTAACAAGTTGATTAAGGCATCAACTGGTTTCGATAATTATCTATTTCGCCCTCCTTACGGTTCAAAAAACAAAGAGCTGGAGATGATTGCCAAAGAACAAGGCTTAACAAACGTAATGTGGAATGTAGATTCTATGGATTGGGCTGATCCCATTCCAGAATCGATCAACAATCGTGTTTTCAAAGTATTAGAAAAGAAAAAGCGCGGAATTATCCTTTTCCATGATATCCATAAGCAAACTGTAAATGCTCTACCGTCCCTGTTAGAAGGATTAGCAAAACGAGGCTATCGCGTTGTTACCGTCGACGGTTCGCCGTTCAGTCAGGGTCAAAGCGGCATACCGCAACTACCCAAAGCCAACCCCCCTGAACTATACAAAAAGAGCTGGGCAGTCGTCATTGGTGTCAATAAGTACAAACATTGGCCAAAACTTGATTATGCAGTATCTGATGCCAGCAGTATTGCTGACAAGTTGCACAAAGATCTTGGTTTTGAAAAAGAAAATATTATCGAGCTATACGACGATAAGGCTACTCGAGAAAACATTACCGAAGTACTTGGTTATACCCTTGCGGACCCTAAAAAAGTTGGCAAAGATGATCGTGTTTTCATATTTTATGCGGGTCACGGCGCTACCCGTCAATTACCCAGTGGTAAAAATCTAGGGTATTTGATTCCCGTTGATGCAGAATTTGATAAGTATCAAACAAAAAGTATCAGTATGAGCATGATCAATGATTTCTCAGCACTTATTCCTGCGAAGCATGTATATTTTGTAATGGACAGTTGCTATAGCGGCTTAGCACTGACAAGAGCTGGCGGTGGTAAGCAGAGCTATAATTATTTAAAACACATTACCAATCGCACTGCTAGACAGATTCTTACGGCTGGAGGCGCTGATCAAGAAGTATCAGATGGTGGCCCTAATAATCATTCTATTTTCACATGGACACTGCTACAGGCCTTAGACGGAAAAGCAGATACCGATAATAATGGTTATATTACCGCATCTGAAATTGGCACCTATGTTTCCCCTGTTGTTGCCAGCTATGCTCCTCAAACACCCGCTTTTGGTAATCTATTAGGCAGCCAAGGTGGCGACTTTGTATTCTCGTTGAATAATGAGAGTAAGCAGCGGAATGAAGCAGAAGCAGAGCAAGTAAAGCGTCAGCAAGTTCAGGTGCTTGCAGATAATACTCATGATCTTTCGTCAGAAATCGATCGATCACTAGAGCTCGAAAAAACTCGCGGTAAAGAATCCTCGCCTATAGCCAATGCTAAGTTAACCCTTAAAAATAATAAAAGAGTACAAGCCGCTAACAAAGCTGATGCCGAAGCACTTAAGCTATTTCGCAAAGGTGACTTAATCGCGGCGGAGAAAAAATGGGCGCTAGCGGTCAAGCTCAATCCCTATAACATTAACATCGTCAATAACTATGGCTTTGTCTTAGATAAGCTAGGCCGCAATGAGGAAGCTCTTATTTGGTATTACCGCACGGTAGAGCTTAATCCGAAGCGGACGCCTATTTACCTAAATTTAGGGGATATGATGTTAAAGCTAAACAAACCTTCCTTAGCCATTCCTTATTATCAGCGCTATTTACACTTATACCCTTCGTATAATAAAGCCAGCGAGCTGCAAGAAAAAATTGATAAACTTTCACAAGAAACTATTTATCAGATATAAGCTTATTGCTTAGCCAGTACCAACGTCGCTTCAACACCCTCAATATTCGAATCATGGTTAATATTACTCAAATGAATATGACCATGATGTAACATTGCAATTTCTTTGATTAAACACAAACCTAAACCTGAGCTTTTTCTGCCTGTCCCTGGTCTTGGGGTAGAAAAGAAGCGTTCAAAAATACGATTTAGTGCATAGTCTGGGATTGCTTCTCCCTGATTGAACACTTTGACTGTCCACTCCGTGCTAGAAGAAACTAGCTGTACCTTGATCGCGCTTCCTTCTTTCGCAAAATCGATGGCATTATCGAGCATATTACGGATTGCCATTCGTAATAGAAACTCATCTCCTATAAGGCTATCTGTTGATAGTGCATTTGGGGAGCACTCCAGTTTTATAAAATCAACATTCATATTTTTATTAGCAAGCAGAGGCTGTAAAGATTTAATCTCACCTTCTATCAATGACAATAAATTTATTGCTTTAAACTCATTGTGCTGATTATTTTCAATTGACGCTAATAATAATAAGCGTTCGATCAATTGTTTTGATCGCTGAACCTCACTTTCAATATTATTGATAAACTGCTGCTTTTTTTCTCCCTGAATATCCGTTTCAAGGATTTGTGCCGCCGCAGAAATAGCTGACAAAGGTGTTTTCAATTCATGAGTTAGAGAATGTACATACTGTTCAATATACGCTTTCCCATCCAACTCCTGTCGCATTTTATGCAATGTACTCGCTAACTCATTAAAGCTAGGATCTCTAAAAGTAAGCTGATCAACCGCTTGTCCATCACGAACCCTATTTACGTACTGAGTCAGTACTTTAAGAATTTTATTAAACCCAGTCGCTAACACAATACCTAGGATAACCAAGGTTAAAAGTAATAAGCTCCCCATTACTAAAATTTTGGTTTGTGCAGGGCCTACAAACTGCTGAATGCCCTGATGGGCCTGTATTAAAGTAACAACGCCAATAATCTTATCGTCTTTCAATATAGGTGCTGCAACGTACATCGATCCTGTCAGATCATCTTCTGGATCATCTCGAGTAGTACGTGCACCGTACTTCCCCACTAACGTACGGCTGACATCCAGCCATCGTGAATAATCTTTACCCAATTGTGTTTTGTCCGACGAATGAAAAATAACCAGCCCCTTGGCATCAGTAATATAGACATTTAAATTAGTCGATTGCTTTACATAGGACCAAATTTTGACATTGATTGAACGCTGTAGAAAACGTTCAAATAGGCTATCTATCTTATCTACAGGAAATATCCCTTGCTCTACATAAGGTAAAAGAAGTTCTGCCAATAGATTCGCATTATCAACTAATGTCTCTTCACTCGCTTGACGAATACCGGGTTTAATTTCATCATAAAATATTTTCAAAACTGAGGTAATAGATACCGATATGACCAATAAATAAGCCAGTGCCAAACGAATAAAAATACTCATCAAGCAACCTCTTTATCGCTGAAGCTATAACCTAAACCATGATGCGTTTTTATTGGCTGAACAAAAGCATTTACTTTTTTCAATTTTGATCTCAAGGTTTTAATATGCGTATCAACCGAGCGCTCAAAACTTCGATCAGGTTCGTCCCAAACATTTTGCATCAGTAAGTCTCGGCTATACACTCGATTTGGACTTTCAATGAGAATTTTAAGCAACAAATATTCGTAACGCGTTAATTCTAAGACCTCATTAAAATACGTAATACTCATCGCCTGAAGGTCTATTGTGCAGTTTGACTTCTCTTGGTGCTGAATCGATTGATGCTGAACAGTTTCATATTGAGAAGCGACTCGATTATAGCGATTAAGAATAACCTTGATTCGACTTGCCACTTCTCTAAGACTAAAAGGCTTCGTTATATAATCATCACCACCAATTTCCAAGCCAATCAATTTATCGACTTCTTCTTGGCGAGCGGTCAAAAATATAATTGGTAAATCTTCTTTCGCTTTGATCATTTTACATAAATCAAAACCCGTGATATCAGGCAGCCCTATATCCAGAATGACTAAATCAATTTTCTCCTGATCCAAGACCTTCATTGCTTCAAAACCTAATGAGCACCAAATAATACGATATCCTTCTTGTTCCAATGAAAAAACAAGGGCATCTGCAATTGATTGCTCATCTTCAACTAATAACAAGGTTTTAGGATTTATCATATCTCATTTTCTCAATACGGCTGGCACTTACGACCAAGCGCTTAGGGCCATTCATTTCTAAAGTATTAAAAGGATAACAGGTTATTAAAACCAGCTCATCCCTATCAGCCAGCCGAAGTTGGTTGCGACTCGAATCCATGATCTCCATAGTTGTTATTTCATAAGTATGAACTTTACCTAAGCGATCCGTTAACGTGATCTCATCACTTAACTGGGCCGATTGTAAAAATGAAAAATGAGAATCCTTATGCCCCGCTATCATCACTTGCCCACTTGCTCCTATCGAACTACTTTCTAACATGTGCCCAGGACCAAAAGCCAAAGACTGGCCACTTGCACTGGATAACACATAGACAGGACTCTTCTTGCCCAGTTGTAATTTAGCAACGGGCCAAAAATCGGCCCAAGACCAAGGCTTATGCTGCTCGCTTGGAGTACTTATCGTTTGCTGCCAAGCTTGTTCTATCAATACTTGAGCTACTTCGGCTTTAATCTGTAGCCAATTAGCATAAACAAAGATCAACCCTCCTACCGCTAATAGGGTTGTAGAAGAGACTAATCGAATATAGGACCCCAGACCCAATTGAGAAAACTTATTCACGATACTTTTCTTCTATAGCCTAAGAATAATCCCAAGCACATCAATAATAGGCTTAACGTATACAAAGGCTGAATATCCAGTGACGTTGAAGGGAATTGAGTTACTTTCGATGCTTGAGACCCTTTAGGCACTAGATTATTAACCTTTGCTTGCTTCAAAGCTTGCCCAGGTTTACGACTTACTACCTTATCGACAGCAATGAAACTGGTGAAGGGCGTTAAAATTGTATGCTTCATCGACAACTCAATAATCTCTTGCTTTAAAATAACAGTATCTCCTTGCCCAAGAGTCATCTTGTCCGTTAAGGACTCTATTTTTGCTTTCCCCCACAATTTAGCAATGCCCTTACTGCTGGTAGATCCAATGGTTAAAGCTTGTTCAAATTGCTGACCCGCCTGAGTCCCCCTAAGAATTAAATCACTATCAGGAGTGCTCAGTTTGAGCATCACTTTAATGGGTTCGCCAAAATAAACATCAGGAATTGATTCCGGTGCAATAGCAAGCACGGTTCCTTTCTTATCGACGAGCTCTAAGTTTTTCATCGCAGGCTTACTGATCTTCTCAAATACAGATTTCATTTTTGAACTAACCTGATTCATTTCACTAATTTGTACAAAAGTTCCTTTCCCTACTTTTGAGACTTGGCGAAACAAATGCTGATTTGGGGCAGAGCCAATTGCAATACTGAACAAACGTGATCCACCAAGATATTGATTAATTGTACGGATAAGGTCTTGCTCGTTTCCGACTGCACCATCTGTAATAAAGACAACTTGCTTTAAGCGTTCTTCTTTATCGACTGGCGACTGAAGTGCTTGTAACAAAGCGGGTTTCATTTCTGTGCCGCCATTGGCTTGCAATGCTTTAATGAAGTTTTTCGCTTTTCGCTTAGTATTTGAATTAAAACTTAGGGATTGATCAAATAAGGTTGTGAAGTCTGAATTAAATTCAATTACGTTAAAACTATCACCATCATTCAACAATTCAACCGCACTTAATAATGCTGCCTTTGCTTGCTTTATTGACTCACCGCCCATGGAACCGGAAGTATCTATGATAAATATAACTTCTTTGTTTAAGACTGCTTGATCAAATATTTCAGCCCCGGGTGTCAGCATCAACATCGCGTAATGCTCATATTCATTATCAATAATATCAGCACCTTCTTCAGTACCTTCCACAACTCCCTCTGAATAAACAGACTCTACAAACAACTGCGGCTGTAGTGCTTTATTATTTTGCTTCCAGGATAAGTGAAAATCGCTATCCATAGGTACAAAACGCTGACTGAAGGCAATTCTTTGAGATTGCTGATCAACATCATTAACGATAATGTCATGGCTGCTGCTAATAACATTGGATACTTTAAAACCTGGGATAAAATGAATAGACAACTCAACAGGGTTTTTAATATCTGCACCTGCGGGATGATTTAACATAAAGCTGGGATTCTGGAATGAATTATCAGATAAGTTTTCACTATTTAGATTCTCTCTTCCAGGTTCACCATTAATGGCAATACTTGAGTTATAGCGTGGCGTTAAAGTCATAGGAAACATGACTCGATACTCTCCCTGATCAAATTCAACCGCATTAACATAGCTCATAGAGATCTCTATAATTTCACCCGGTGGAATATTAGTCACCGCCATGCGAAATAGATTGGGTCTATTTTGAGTTAATAACGCGGCTTTCTTACCTTGCCGTTGCGCTTGCTCAAATATTTTTTTCGCCTGAGCTTTCTCTTTTATTTCTCCTTTAATAATCCGGCTACCAATTTTTATGGTCAAACTATCCACTGAGGCCGTATCCGGTAATGGAAATACGTACTCCCCGTTAACAAATTCATGGCTACTATTATAAAAACGTTGCTGAAGGCGAGTATGATTTACCAATCCGTTGATTTCCATATCAACTTTTGCCGATAGCGTCAGCGCTTGAATGGTATTTCCTGCACCGTCTTTAAGAATAAAATCACTACTGCCTCCGCTTTTCTGACCTGAGTTACCACTAAGACCATCATTTGAATGAACTGCTGTCGCGCTGAAAGCCAAAGAAATAATCATTAACCAAGCACAACTAAAAAACAGACCTGCATACTTAACTGGGGTATTCATAACGCTCTCCTTTTGTCATTTTCAGTAGTATGACTAAAGGATTTGAGGATCTTTTGAGCGAGATGTGAAGATCTTGTGAAGTACAACCTTTTAGTAACATTAAAAGTGAACCAATTCGCCTAGCATTGATCCTAATACTGATTTACTTTATGTACTCAAAAGTTCAACTTCACTCGCTAAATGGATTATTCTAAAGGACGTTTATGATGTTAAAAAACCGTATATCTCAACTTGCGGCGATTGCTGTATTACTCTCAAGCAGTGCCATGAACGTATCAGCGAATCATCAGGGTGAAGAAGGTGATCAAAGCCTTCATGATCATAAGCGGGTGAGTCTGCATGAGAGTATCCAACCAATTATTACTGGCGATCATAGATCAGACAAAAACATCACTCGTAACGTCTATAGGCATCCGGAAGCGACTTTAAACTTCCTAGGCGTGCGCTCTGATATGACCGTAGTAGAGATTTGGCCTGGAGGCGGTTGGTACAGCGAAATACTGGCACCGCTATTGAAGGATAATGGTCAGTATTACGCCGCAGGGTTTTCATTAGTTGCTAAGCGCACACCTGATTGGCGTAAAAATTATCAAAGGAAATTCGAAGCCAAGCTTAAACAAAACCCTGAAATTTATGGAAAAACGATAATCAGCGATCTTTCCATACCTGAGCGCCCAGAAGTTGCCCCCGCGGGCAGCGCCGATCGAGTACTCACCTTCCGCAATGTTCATAATTGGATGAAAGGTGAATACGCCCAAGATGTATTTAATTCAATGTTTAATGCCTTAAAGCCCAATGGAATATTAGGGGTGGTAGAACACAGAGCTAATCCAGGTACTAGCCTAGAAGACATGATTTCATCTGGTTATGTCACTGAAGCCCATGTGATAAAACTGGCTGAGACTGCTGGCTTTAAATTGGACGCTAAGTCTGAAGTTAATGCCAATGCCAGAGACGGCAAGATTCATCCTAAAGGCGTCTGGACACTGCCACCGTCTCTACGCTTAGGTGAGAAGAATCGCGATAAATATTTAGCTATTGGCGAAAGTGATCGTATGACATTGAAGTTTGTTAAGCTTTAAATTAACGTCTTTTTTATGGGGATTTAATCATCCCCTATAATTCTACATTCTAATCGATATCATCATAGTCCTATTTAACCTCACCAATAGGAGCAACAACCTTGCCATACACTTCATTGATGACTTGTGCCAAAGCTGCATAGATTGCCGATAATCCACAGAAAATTCCTTCAATACCCGCAATCTGCTTAATCGTACTACTGCCGGTATAATCTGCGATGGCTAATAAAAAGAACAAGACAGTTAACGAAGCAAACACAACTTGCAGAGCACGGTTCAATCTTAACGTGCATACAAATAAAGCCGCTGTAAAAAAGCCCCACATAATCAAATAAGCCACCATAGCCATCGGATCAGGGGCTGCTGCTAAACCCATTTTAGGCATTACGATTAGAGTCACTAAAGTTAGCCAGAAAAATCCATAAGAAGTAAACGCCGTCGCGGCAAAGGTATTATTCTTTTTCCACTCCATAAGACCGGCAATTATTTGCGCACATCCACCATAGAAAACCCCCATAGCTAAAATCATAGAGCCTAAATCAAATAGCCCAGCATTATGAAGGTTTAATAAAACTGTCGTCATACCAAATCCCAACAACCCCAAAGGCGCAGGATTGGCAGTAGAGTCTGCTAACGTTGTAATATTTACTTGCCCTTCTAGCTGATTCTCTTTTAATGATTGAGCGCTTATATTCACGAGAATTATTCCTTGGTAATCAGATGTATAAAAACAGGCAGTTTATGGAAATGCTTCACAACTGTTCAGTATCAGATCAAGGTTTGGCTCAATAATGTCTACACCGTAATATTTATTGTCCTCAGTCAATGGATGGTGGAATTACCATCAGATCAATACCCAAATCCTTCACTACTAAATTTCCGCAGGTTAAAATATCGCCTCAAGATTGAAGCTAAATTCCATATTTATTTAAGAGTACTCATTTTGATACTGGCATCGCTCAAATCCAGCGCCAAGCGCAGACCTGTAATTATCACGCTACATCTAATTTTATTTGCCTTCATCGCAAATATTGTTGTTACCCATAGCGATTTTTTGAATGCCGTAAAAGTACCTCCTAGCTCCCTTTCTCAATGGTACAAGCCTGAAAACAAGCGCCAAGTATGGCTGCACAATATGTTTAAACTGCGCAGAGAAATGCAAGCCGTAGAATTTTATGCACAGATGGAAGATCCCGTTCGATTAAACAAGTGGGCGGAAAGATTAAACGAACATTATTTTAAAATTGCAGAAATGGTACCTGAATGGAAAGATAAACTATCCAGCCAACTATTAAGCGACTTGAATGAGCAGGTAGAGCACAACAAATTTAATGATATTCCCAAAACGTTAGAGGTATTAAGCCAGAATTGCCAAAGCTGCCATACGGATTATCGCGTCACTACAGCTGCACTCTATCGATCACCTGATTTTTCTGGGATAACGCTCTCTTCAGGGTCAGATGCTTCAGAGTCAGTTCCTTATACTCAACACATGGACATGCTGAGTAAACAGGTTAACAAAATTAAAATTGCCTCAGCAGATGCTATGAGCGACTTAGCTCTGACGTCGTTATCTGAATTAGTACAAGGCATGAATACCCTAGGAACAACCTGCTCAAATTGCCATAAAAACGAAATTGAAGCTTATCCAACTCTAGCCATGACTAAAACAATAAAGCAGCTAGAAGAAAGCTTAGAAACAGGCACACTCAAAGACCAAGGCCGTGCCTTAGGTACATTAGCCGTGCAAGCGTGTGCGCGCTGCCATGGAACTCACCGAATGAGTTATGACGCAGGTAAGCAGCTTTCAAATAAAATGGACTGGGGGCAGCTGATTAAGCACTAACCTTAGCCCGAATCCTGCGGCTAAAGCTATCAACCGCAATATTCAATAAAGCAGAAATAACTATTAAGAAAAATGCTCGGTCGTATCGAATATCTTCGAAGGCCGAGTCGATATAAAATCCCAAGGTAGTTACCCCCAGTATCCCTAAAATAGCGCTTTCGCGAATTATTACTTCCCAGCGATACAATAATAGACTGAGAAAATGTGGGTAGATTCGTGGCGTGACTTCATAAAAATAATGATTAATGCCTTTCCCTGCGTCTGACCGATATTTAATCTGCTCGCTATGGCGCATCAGTAAATAACTAATCAGCCCAGCATTATGCAATGCCAAAGCAAGCACTGCTGGAATACCCGAAGGCCCAAAGATTAATAAGAATACGAAAGCGAAAACCATCTCAGGTATTGATCGTAAAACCAGCAATGAGCTGCGCCCGAATCCGCGCATGAAAGAGAAAGACTTTGGAAAGAAAGCTTTGCTGGCCCAAGGGTAAAACAACAAAACAAGCAGCCCTGTGGCGACTAATGCCAGTTGGGCTAATAATAAGGTATCCCACAATGCGGGTAACGCAATATCAAACAACTGATGCTGATACCAGTTGATAGAAGCACTCACATCGCCATTAAGCAGTGCCTTTGGCCATATATCTTGAGTTAAAAACTGCACCAAGGAACTGCCATAAACTGCGGGTGAATCGGGCAGCGCTATGAAAGCTAGAACAAGGTATGCAGGAATCAATGCATAGGCTGGAACGATCTTGGTAAAAAACCACCAACGAATCGTCGCGATTAAAATAAAGAATGAAAATAACAATCCCGCCGCTTCATCATACTGCCCCTGCTTGAAGGCGGTCTCTAAATAAAACCCCAGTGTTGGTAAACCGATAAAGCCTAAAATAGTACTGGAGCGTAGTGCGCATTCAAATCGATAGCGGGTATAGCTCAGCATCTGCGGCCAAGCCTGAGGCAGCTTAGTATAAAAATATTGGCTTAGGCGGTCTGTTCTCATCGACAGTGCTGAGTGAGGCACGGTGCTTTGCTGCTCGATAATTTCAGCAAACATCTTGGCAAAGATCCCGGTAAAGGGCACCAGTATCGCGAGCACGCCTGTTGTGGCAGACAGGCCATAGATCTGCATAAAGATCAGACCCCAGAACAGTTCATGCACAGCTCGGATCGACGCGGAAAAGATACGCACGCTTCGAGAGTGAAAAACCAGGGCTAATAACAACCCTAAAAAGGCAGCACCTGATACTGCAATGAACGCAAAAGCCACAGTGATCATTAAGCTATCGGCGAGTATCGATAACTCAGGAAAGCTAGGCTGAATTATTCCCTGCCCCATACGCGCCAGTTCATCCCAAGGTTCAACTTGATACAGCGCAAGATCAGCAAACGGTATGCACAACAGAGCAACGATTAAAAAGGCGAGAGATAGATTACGAGAGCTATTCATATAACGGCTACTCATATAAAGAGTCGAGCAGACCCGCTTGGTATTTATTTTTAATTAACTCTTTTGCAGGCGAATCAAAAATAATACGACCTGCTTTAATACCAATAATTCGATCAAAGTTTGATAGCGCTTGCTGGCGATTGTGTAAGGCAAGAATAACTGTTTTATGGCGACTGAGTATCAGCTCTAAAATCTGCTGAGCTTGAACAGGGTCTAAACTCGAGACAGGCTCATCACCAAGAAAGTTCTCTTGCTGGCGGAATAACGCACGACCAATACCGATACGCTGGCGCTGGCCACCGGAGAGTTGGCTAACGTATTGCCATAAATGTTGTTGAGGATCTAACCCCAGCAATACACTCAATTCACTGATGGCTTGCTTGGGCTGCGCCAAAGGCTTAATTAGATTGGCCAAGTTATACAGAGCATTATGCTGATCTAGCTGGCCCATATACATATTATGGTAACCCGATAGCGATTCTACTAAGCCATGCTCTTGCGGACACCAAGCAATTTGATCTGCACATTGCTGATGCAATGTATTTAACAAACTGGTTTTACCACCACCGGATGGCCCTAATAAGGCCACTTTCTCTCCGCTATTAATATTTAAAGTAATATCGTTTAAGCGATTATCAAGTTGGTAGTGGTCGAGTCTAAACATTACTAATATAAACCTTAATCAATGATACTTAGT
>Ga0105355_10002978_pt1 | contig 15029 bp, 13 predicted proteins | sample GOMGulsemesocosm_2_FD_83508 | JGI IMG/M metagenome (GOLD analysis project Ga0105355, IMG submission 83508) | Methane-oxidizing microbial communities from mesocosms in the Gulf of Mexico - GOM9C Gulf of Mexico | ecosystem: Environmental > Aquatic > Marine > Cold seeps | place: Gulf of Mexico... | reverse complement strand
CTTCGGCATTGGGGATGGCTTTGCCGATGGAATTCGGGCGTCGTTGTATTTCGTTTGGTGTCAGATAAGTGGAGCGGAACGCTTCGGTGAGGCCGTACATCAAAAATATATCGGTGGAGGGCAAGACATTTTGCAGGCTCTGGGTAGTAGTGACGGGCATATGACCACCGGAATTAGTGATATAACGCAGCGTTGATCTGGCTTCTTCCGGCCACTCAAGTTGTGCCAGCTGTTTCCATAACGGGGGCACGGCGGCAAGTCCGCTGATTTGGTATTTTGTCACCGCTTTAATGACATCCTTAGGCAGCAAATAATCCATCAGCACCACCTGAGCACCGACGGCAAAGGCAGTGGTTAACTGATTTAAACCATAATCGAAACTTAATGGTAATACAGCCAGTAGTTTGTCAGAGGAGCTGTTGTTGAGATAGCTGGAGACACTTTCTGCGCCAGCGACAATGTTGCGGTGTGAGAGTACCACGCCCTTGGGTTTTCCAGTGCTACCAGAGGTGTAGAGGATGGCCGCCATATCTGAGTCGATAGGGCCGTTGTTATGAGTTGCGGAAATGTCGTAGTGTTCGCTTAAAATTTGTTGCCACTGATGCTGTCGTGCAGAGCCAATGGATAAGTCCATCTTGGGCTGATTCGTTAAGATTAGGTGTTCAAGGTCAGGGCAATCTCTAAGGGTCTGACTGAGAAGCTGGGCGCGCTCAGACGAGGTGATCAGTACCTTGGCATTACAGTCTCTCAAAATATGTGCCACTTGCTTGGCTTTGAGCACGGGATTGACTGGTACAAATACACAGCGTGCCACCGAGGCGCCAAACAAACCGATGACCGTTTCAAATTGTTTAGGTAAATAAACTGCAATACGGTCGTTACGCTGGCAACCATGGGCCATTAATGCATCTGCAAACTGGGTTAGTTGCAGCCATAAATCGCGATAATTTAATATCTCGGATTTTAGGGTGACTGCCGTTTTCTCTGGCGTAGCGCGGGCGTGCTGTTCAATACCGCTATGTACAAGGCTGGTCATTGATAACTGATCTATTTGAGTTGCGGAGGATATTGTCATTTTAGGTGTTGAGGGCGTGATTACAACTTAATGGCGAGGCTTTGGTTAATAATAAGTTGATTGGAAAAGTTGAGTGTTAGTTATATATGCCATATTTTATTTCGCGCCATTTACCCCGATGTTATTTTCTTAATAAGTCGTTTTGTCGGAGTGCCGTTTAACTCTGTCATTGGCGAGATCACCTGCAAGAATTCTACGTATAGATTGATCCTGAAAAGAATGAGGGTAAACGAACCTTTCCAAAGAGCCGCTTGAGTTGTTAACAGACTCGTGGCGGCCGCCATTACGATCAATAATGTCACCACTTATGAGGTTGCCGACAATCATTGCATCGGTTTCATTAAAGCGAACATGGATACCCGTATTATCGATCAGCAGGTTTTCAGCAATCAGCGTGTTTCTGCTCTTGTTTAAATACACTCCAACATCAAGCGGACAATTGGCGATGACATTACGCAACATCTCTCCGCCGAAATGTTCTACCCTGTTGCTTTTGCCTCGCGAGCCGTTAACGGATGTGCCGCCACCACCAAATGAAAGACCAACCCGTACTCCACCTCGGTGACGAAGCTCGCAGAGCACTAGATTTTGTTCGAACAGATTGTTTTGCCCGGCACCTTTGTAAAATCCTGCATAGCTGATCCTGTCGCCTCCTGCCTTGGCAAAATCAGCGATGACAGATTTTCTTACAATCCAGTCATTTACGGCAACAATATCAATTGGAGTTACGGGTTTGCCGGTTTGCCTTGGCACATCGTTAATAAACATACTGTACTCAATCAAGCCGCCGTCAGGATAGTCGCCTTTTCTTGATCCGTTGACCTTAATATGGGAGTTGAAGTTTTTTACAAACAGGTTGCGCAAGGAGACATTCTTGCCTTTTCTAGAAATATGAAAGGCATGTTCACATCTGCTGATTTTTTTGCATACGCCTTCAATTTCAAGGTTTTCAAATATCCAATAAGGTGACACCACATGAAAGCCTTCCACTAGCTCAAATTGCAAGCGCGCTTCTCCCAGGCGTTGTGCACGAATTCGAATTGGTGCCAGTTTTTTGCCAGCACCTTTTAAGTAGAGAGAGCGTCCTTTAAAATAATAATTTCCAGGAGCCAGGGTGATGGTGTCGCCACTGCGAGCGCGTTTGAGCGCTTTTTTAAAGCCTTCAGTCGAATTAACGGTGATTTCTCTTGTCGAGGTCACATAGGGTTTTTTCAGCAGTTCCTGTCGCAAAGAGGGCGCTGGCCTGCCGAGTAAATCATGCTTAACTAAGGCAGAATAATAGCTTGTCGATGGGCCAACTAAATCGGTTGACCAGTCTTCGGACCATAATGGTGTAAACGTGCTGTCAATTAAGCCAAAGTTATAACGGTCATCTGCCGGGATTAGGTTTTCTATGATGACTAACAGAGGCGTCAGACTGGGACGTTGCTCTTTTTGCCATGCAATTTGTCTTGGTAAATGCCTTCCTGCCATTTGGTGCAGGGATGCGCCGAAGCGATAGCGTGACCATTGATCAACGGCAATAAATATCAAGAGGCAGCATATCAGTCCTGGAACAACAATATATTTAACTAGCTTGAATACTCGGGTACGAATCACAATGTTATCCATGCGTGTGTGAGAATGAGGGAATATTGTTTGCGGGGGGGGTAATTTCTATCATGATATGGAGCTATGATTTATTGATGATCCTTTGGGCGATTGACAAAATTCAAGTTCAAATAGCATATAAAACGCAGTGATATCGATTGTTATCTTAAGGTATGAATTAACAGGAAGCCATTGTGCAAAAAAATAAAGGGTTTGATCGTATTGTAAAAGCCTGCGGTTATTCGTTGGCCGGATTAAGAGCGGCTTGGCGAGAAGAGGCGGCATTCAGGCAGGAAAGCCTGTTGATGCTCGTGTTGTGTCCGCTGGCTTTTTGGCTTGGTGAAACAATACTGGAGCAAGTACTGTTAATTGCGGTGTGTGTTTTGGTGATTATTGTGGAATTGATAAATTCGGCGATTGAGGCCGTGGTAGATAGAGTCAGTGATGAGCATCATGTGTTATCTGGACGGGCCAAAGATATGGGCTCTGCAGCGGTGTTTGTCAGTGTTTTATTGGTAATTTTTGTCTGGTGTGGAGTTGCTCTTGAGCATCTTTTTTAACCGTAAATCGTATCCAGTTTGGGTTTCTCGATTGGTTGGGCTACTTATTTGTTTTCTGACAGCTGTCACCAACGCCGGAGATTTGGCGGATACCGTGGTTTTGGTAAAACCTTCTATTGTAGGGGTGGGGACTTACCTGCCGACTCGAGCACCGCAGTCACAGTTATATGGCACCGGTTTTGTCGTGGGTGATGGTTATCATGTGATCACTAATGCGCATGTGGTTAAGTTGAAGTTGGCAATTGATAAGAAAGAGAAATTGGTGGTCTTTGCAGGTACGGGTAAACGTGTAAGTCAGAGGGATGCGCGTGTACTTGTATTGGATGAGGCGCATGATTTAGCGTTGTTACGTATCTCGGGCACCAAGCTTCCAGCGTTAACGGTGACTGATTCACGGCAAGCCCGGGAAGGGCAGCACTATGCTTTTACAGGCTTTCCGATAGGCGTTATTTTGGGCTTATATCCTGCGACTCACCGGGGAATAATTTCCAGTATTACGCCAATTGCTGCGCCTATGGGCGACTCCAGGCAGCTCACTCCGGAGTTAATTAAACGCTTGAAAGCCTCTTACGAAATCTTCCAGTTGGATGCTACTGCCTACCCAGGCAACAGTGGCAGCCCTCTTTATGATGAGCAGACTGGGCAGGTTATTGGTGTGATCAACAGCGTGTTTGTTAAAGGTACGAAGGAGGCGGCTATTGAAAACCCCAGTGGCATTAGCTATGCGATCCCATCACGGTATGTCAGCGCTTTACTCGATAAATACAAAAGTCGCTAAATGTAACTGTCGGTTATTTTTACACTACTTAATTTTTTATAGGTTTTAATATAAATTATTAATAGTAACTGTTTGTTTTATATGAACTCTTTGTTTTAGGTATAGTTATTGCAGCGCACTAAGCATAAAAGTTTGTGCGCCAATACCTTAAAGTCTTAAAATTTTGTATCGGACAAGTGTTGGGCCTATAATTCGGGATAAGAAAGACACTATGGAAAGCCACTATGGGTGACGATATTAAACTGGATAAGGACGAAAGCAAAAAGTCTCTTGATGATCAGCCAAAAGCGACGAGACGGCGGTTTGCTAAAACGGGTCTTGGTGGCGGGGCAGTGTTGATGTCGCTTTTGAGTCGCTCGGCATTTGGTTCTAGTGCACAGTGCTCAACATCCATACTTGCTTCCTACAACCTGTCCGCCCACCCTGATCTCGCAAAGTGCGAATTTGCCTGTGAACCAAATCACTGGCAGCTCCATTCTTGGGATGAGTATGTGCCAGGTGGTTTTTCATCAGGCGAGCCTTTCTGTGATGCTTTTTCTATAAATAAGGATTACTTTATTGAAGAAGATCCTCTTTGCGAAGCTATTTTCACCCAAACGCTGGGGCAGATTTTGAATGGAGGTTGCCCAGAGGGTTACCAATCCATTGGCGAGCATGCCGTTGCGGCATTAGTTAATTCCAAGCACGATATGGTGAAAAATGGTTGCCCTTACAATTCCGGAGGGGTAATTACTGATTTCCAGATGGCTTACGAACATTATTATCTTAACAAAGGCTCAGGTACTGAAAATAACTTATTGGATACGTTTGTGGCTAAGTACAGCGATTACTACTCATGGCCAAATGTAGCTTGTCCAATACCCAATGAGTAACGGACTTTTTCCGTTACCAAATAGATGACGGAAGTCTAAAATCCCCGCTTCAGGTTGACCACCTCTGATCGGGGATTTTTTTATGGGAATTCCCCGTTGTCTAAAATTGTTGGCTATCATGAAAGCATGATTAAAACACCTGACGCCCGCTGGCGGTTAGCCACCCAGGATATACGACTGGATCAATTTGAATCGCAATCTGCGGTGCTATTTCATTGTGCCTCAGGAAATACTCATTTGCTTGATTTGTTTGGCGCTTGCCTGGTTAGATTTTTACAGCAAGGCGCTATGCAGCAGAGTGAGCTTGTTTTCAGAGTGGCAGAGAGCCTTAATTTCGAACTGGAAGAGGCGTTACAAGTACACCTTGAAACGACGCTTGATTCATTGCAGCGTCTTGAGGTTATTGAGAAATTATGAACTCAACAATCGGTTCTTTGGGATTGGCTGAGTTCAGCCGCGTGTTGAAAACAAGCGGTGTTACCCTGAAGACAGGGCCTTTCAGCTATCACATAAAGTCTTCTTTACCTGCTGTTCAGCAGGGCTTGCATCTTCTGTATGCCGATTATGCCCTGTGCACTGAGGCGGCCTTTGCTGACTTTCATATTTCAATGAACCCAGTGAATTCCCTGCGTCGCTGGGTACGCCCTAAAATTCATTTTTGCATGGATCATAAATCTCCTTTTTTGCCGATGCCTCTGAAACAAGGCTTGGCGTTTATGGAGTGGGGCATGAATTGGTGTATTTCCAATCATGTAAATGACTACGTAAAGTTACATGCCGCAGTGCTGGAAAAGAATGGCCGAGCGCTCATTATGCCGGGTGCGCCTGGGGCGGGTAAAAGTACTCTGAGCGCGGCATTAACTCTGAGAGGGTGGCGGTTATTGTCTGACGAGCATGCATTGGTTTCTCTAACTGGCGCAATGGTGACTCCCCTGTGTCGTCCTGTGGGCCTGAAAAATGCCTCCATTGAGGTGATTAAGGGCTTTGATTCAGGTGCAGTGATTGGTCCTCTGTCCGAAGATACCCATAAGGGCACTGTTGCACATCTTAAGGCGGATCTGCATTCGGATAGTCAAAGTGATACTCCGGTTAAAGCGGCATGGGTAATTTTTCCGCGTTACAGCCCTGGTAGCTCGACACGACTTGAAAAAAAGCAGAAAGCTGAAACATTTCTTTCTGCAGCCAAGCAGTCTTTCAATTACAGCCTGCTGGGAGAGCGGGGCTATCAATCGATGGTAGATTTAATTAGCGCCTGTGATTGTTATGATTTTGTGTATTCAAACCTGAATGAAGCCATTGAAACCTTCAATAATTTGAAGGAGCCTGTTTGATGCGACAATCATTTTGTCAATTAGTTAAGCTGTTGCGAAAACCTGATTTACTGGCTGTTTTAACTCTTGAGCAGTGGGACCTGTTGATTCCTCAAGCGCGTCACTCATTGTTACTGGGACATTTAAGTATTCTGGTTGACCGGCAAGGTGTTAGAGAAAAAATTCCCAGCGTGATTATGCGGCATTTGGATTCAGTGAAGGTGGTTTCTGATAAACAAATTCATTCAGTTAATTGGGAGCTAAGAAAATTAGGTGAGGCCTATGACACTGCTGAGGACTCGATAATTTTATTAAAGGGAGCTGCTTACGCTGTTGCTGGTTTGCAAGCGAGTCAGGGGCGATTATTTTCCGATATAGATTTACTGGTGTCTAAGCAGCATATTGATTATGTAGAGCGAATTCTATCGCTGCATGGTTGGGTATCCGGCCATCATAATGATTATGATGGCCGATATTACCGGCAGTGGATGCACGAGATTCCTCCATTGCGGCATATGCAGCGAGGTACGGTACTGGATGTGCACCACACTATTTTACCGCCTACCGGGCGTTATCATCCTAATCCGCAAAAACTTATTCAATCTGCTCGTGAAGTTGTAAATGGTGTGAAGGTGCTATGTCCTGAGGATATGGTGATTCATAGTGCGGCGCACTTGTTTCATGAGGGCGAGTTTGAGCATGGTTTGCGCGACCTGGTTGACCTGCAAGAGTTACTCGCGCAATTTGATCAAAGTGAGCCTGGATTTTGGCAACGGCTGGTGCCGCGCGCCATTGAGTTGGATTTACTTAGGCCGCTTTATTATGGTCTGCATTATGTGCAGACTCTGCTGGGCGTGAGCTTACCTGACGAGATAGTGACGCAGACAAATGCAGCGCAACCTAATGCTCTGATGCGCATTGTTATGGACTGCTTATTTGAACATGCTTTTGCACCGGACCACCCCAGCTGTGACCGTGCTTTGACGGGGTTGGCACGCTGGATGCTCTATGTAAGAAGCCATTACTTGCGAATGCCTCTGTATTTATTGCTCCCCCATTTGATCCGCAAAGCCTGGAAAAGCCATATGGACACGCCTGAAAAACTTGAGCTCAATATTGATGGCTTGCAGCTGCCAAAGCCGAAAGTTAACCGCTGGCATTTTTGGGCTAAATAAGGCGCTTGCAGGGTCATAAGGTATCCAGTTAAATTAAGCTCTAAATCATGCGTTAGCATGGGTCTTCAGTGAATTTATAAGGGAATTAACCAATGTCAGAGGTCAAGACTTATCCTGTAATACCGGAAATTGCCGCGCGTACTTGGGCCGATGACAGCACTTATCAGTCGATGTATCAGGCATCGGTGAATGATCCTGATGCTTTTTGGGGCGAACATGGGCTGCGTCTTGATTGGATAAAACCCTACAGTAAAATTAAAAACACTCAGTTTGACGCGGATGCGGTCAACATCAAATGGTTTGAAGATGGCGTACTCAACGCCTCAGTCAACTGTATTGATCGACACCTGGAAAAGCGTGGCGATCAGGTGGCGATTATCTGGGAATCGGATGATCCAGCTGTTGATACAAAAATTACTTATCGTGAATTGCATTTGCATGTCTGCCGTTTTGCTAACGCCTTAAAGGCACAGAGCATTAAAAAAGGCGATGTGGTTACTATCTATATGCCGATGATTCCTGAAGCGGCCTATGCGATGTTGGCTTGCGCGCGTATTGGTGCTATTCATTCAGTGATTTTTGGTGGTTTCTCTGCCGATGCGATCGCCAACCGTATTGGCGCTTGTAAGAGTAACGCAGTGATTACTGCCGATGAGGGCATACGTGGCGGCCGCATTATTCCGCTCAAAGCTAATGTCGATGAAGCATTGTCTCGGGCAGGCACCGAGTGCGTGAATACAGTTGTGGTGGTCAAATACACCAACGCCGATGTGAGTTGGCAACAAGGCCGCGATGTATGTTATCAGGATATTATTACCAACGTTGCTGATGATTGTGCGCCCGAACCTATGAGCGCAGAAGATCCGCTATTTATTCTTTACACATCCGGCTCTACGGGTGTGCCCAAAGGAGTAATGCATACCACCGGTGGTTACATGGTGTATGTCTCCATGACCCATCAATATGCCTTTGATTATCATGATGGCGATATTTACTGGTGTACTGCGGATGTTGGCTGGATCACCGGTCACAGCTATATTCTCTATGGACCATTGGCGAATGGCGCTACCACGCTAATGTTTGAGGGGGTGCCAAATTACCCGGGTGTTAATCGTATGAGTCAGATAGTGGACAAGCATCAGATTAATATTCTTTATACGGCGCCAACGGCAATTCGCTCATTGATGGCTGAAGGTGATAGCGCAATTGAAGGCACAACTCGGAAAAGCCTGAGAATTCTCGGCACTGTCGGTGAACCGATCAATCCCGCAGCCTGGCAGTGGTATTACGAAACCATTGGTAACTCAGGTTGCCCGGTTATTGATACCTGGTGGCAGACCGAAACGGGCGGTTTTATGCTGACGCCGTTACCTGGTGCGACAGCCTTGAAACCCGGTTCAGCTACTCGACCATTCTTTGGCGTTCAGCCAGCGCTGGTGGATGGTAATGGTAAGGTACTTGAGGGTGAAGCCGAAGGCATTCTGGTGATTCTTGATAGCTGGCCCGGGCAGGCGCGTTCTGTATATGGCGATCATCCGCGCTTTATTAAAACTTATTTTTCAGATTATCCCGGTACTTTCTTTACCGGTGATGGGGCATCGCGTGATGCTGATGGTTACTACTGGATTACCGGTCGTGTGGATGATGTATTAAGCGTCTCTGGCCACCGTTTGGGTACTGCTGAAATCGAAAGTGCCGTGGTGTTGCATGACAAGGTCGCTGAGGCAGCAGTAGTGGGTTACCCCCATGACATCAAAGGCGAGGCGATTTATGTTTATGTCACCCTTAATCACGGAGAAGAGCCCAGTGACGCTCTGGCCGATGAATTACGTCAATGGGTACGTAAAGAGATTGGACCGATTGCGTCGCCGGATTTGATCCAGTGGGCGCCGGGGTTACCAAAAACCCGTTCAGGGAAAATCATGCGCCGTATTCTGCGCAAAATTGCTGCCAATGATCATGCCGAGTTAGGTGATACTTCTACCTTAGCCGATCCGTCGGTGGTGGAAGAGTTGATTGCTAACCGACAGAACCGGTAGCGGCACTTTATTTTTTATCTCGAACGGATGAGAGATTTTGACTGTGTTGGAAGATTTCTCTCTTTGTTCGAAATGACACCTATGTAGATCAGAGTGCAGCGGCTTACTTTTCATCCTGCCACTTCAGCGCAGCCTCACCATGGGTTTGGTTAACAGCCTTTTCTGCCAGTTCCCCGGTCTGATTTTCTGGCACCTTGATGTGCATGAGAACCTGCTCCTGATAACCAGTATCAACCACTTCGATTTTTAAGCTATCCAATAAACGCCGGATGTTACTTTCATGAGGGTAGGGGAATTGCAGTAACGCTTCCTTGACGGCCACCACCTCTGCTAAGGGTAATTCCTCCATAACGGCTTGCACTGAGCCAGAGTAAGCACGCACCAAACCGCCTGCGCCCAGTTTTACGCCACCAAAATAGCGGGTGACCACCACGACTATTTCGCCAATGCCCTTATGCTGAAGTACGTTGAGCATGGGTTTGCCTGCCGTGCCCTGCGGCTCGCCATCGTCGCTCATGCCAATCTCTACGGTATTGTTGGGTTCGCCAGCAATATAGGCCCAACAGTTATGACTGGCATCGGGGAAAGTGCGCCTGACGGCTTGAATAAACGCGGCTGCTTCGGCCTTGTTGCTGGCACGTCCCGCCGAGGCAATAAAACGGCTTTTCTTTAACTCCTGCTCAACGACGATAGTGTCGGCGGGGACTTGATAGGAGGGCATTAGTGGGCCGTTGTTTTGGAAAACAGGTTAATAACAATAACACCGGCAATAATCAAACCCATGCCGATAAGTGCAGGTACATCCGGGATCTCTTTGTAGGCAAATATCCCCACCAGCGTGATGAGCACAATACCTAATGCTGACCAAATGGCATAGGTTGTACCGATTGGAAGGGTACGCAATACCAGTGTTAGCAAATAAAACGATATGCAGTAGCCGACCACGACAATAATGCTGGGCACCAGTTTGGTGAATTCTGCGGAGGCTTTGAGTGCGCTGGTGGCAATGACTTCAGCAAGAATTGCAATAGCGAGATAGAGATAGGACATGGGGTTTCCTGTTGGTAAAAGCTCTGATATTTAAGCCCAAATTATCGAGCCGCTATCATACCTTTTGTTAGTGTTTGTCTGTAATGCCATTCGAACATATATGAGGAATCGCTTTAGTTGTAAAGTAAGATTTCTCCCGTTGGTCGAAATGACACGTGGTTATTCATCGAGACTAAATAATTTCGCCCTGACAAGTTTGCGGTAATCACGCGGACTCAGCGATACACGGCGTTTAAATAAAGCGGAAAAATAACCGGGATCGTTGAAACCCACACGATAGCTGATTTCCGCGATTGAGAGATTGCTGTCCTTTAGTAAATCCCTGGCGGTACCAAGACGAATATGTTGCAAGTATTCTAATGGTGTACTGTCAGTGGCCTGCTTAAATCGTCGATTGAAGGTGCGCAGGCTCATATCAAATTGTTTGGCGACTTCTTGCAGGCTTACTTCGTTAGCATAATTTCTGAGCATCCATTGTTGAGCCTGAATAATTTCTTCATCGTGGTGAGAACGTTGCTCATCAAAGGAATAAAAAATACTTTCGTAGGTCTGTTTAATCTCGTGTGCAAAATGTTGCTCGATTTGACGGGCGATATCATGGTTATAAAAGCGCTCGATAAAATGGATGATGAGATTGGTGATCGAGTTCATCCGACCCGCGCAGTAGATGTTGCCTGAGTTAGTGATAAAGCGCTTGGTTTGCAGTTTGACTTTCGGGTAGTCCTTTTTGAATTGATCAAAATAATACCAGTGAGTTGTCGCTGCTTTGTCGTCCAGTAAGCCCGCTTCAGCCAGAAAACACACGCCGGTGCCAGTGGCACAAATCAGGGCATCTTGCTGGTGCTGTTTAGTGACCCATTCAGTAATAAAAGGATAACGTCGCAGGATGGGTTTTGGATTGCCCCACATGCCCGGAATAATGATCAGATCGGTTTGCTTAATATCATCCAGTTTTTTATTGGGGCGAATTTCAATGCCGCCGGTGATGGTAATCGGTTCAGCATCAATGCTGGCGATATCAATGGTCAAACGTGGACTGCCCGGATGCTGAATGCGCTGGTTGGCGTCGGCGGCATTGAGCATTTCTACTGGCAGGGTGATGCTAGTGCCCAGCGCACGAGGGAAAGCCAGAACGGTAATGTGTTTCATGGATACCTGTGATTAAAGAGCAAAAATGGCAAAACCGCCTATTATGACTAATATGCCTAGTTAAATGGCGAATATACACTAGTTGCCGTTTATCTTACACATTACTATGGACATCAGTTAATGGCTTAGTCCGTCATGAAGATTTGTGATGAGGCAGTTTTGGTTTATTACGTCGATAAGCGAGTTTAAAGGGGTACGATTTTGGCATCATTACCAGTGATTGTAAGTTTTGGCGGCATCAGTCCTGCCGGTAGGTCGTCTTTCCATCATGGTTATCGTCGCATGCTGGCCGATGTGCTGGATGCTGAGACCGTCAAACAGACCTACACCGATCTTGCCATTTTGATGAACCTGCTGAAATATGCAGAGGGTAGCTATACTGATGCTGAAGGTAATCCGGTTGACCTGGATGATTGGTTAGGACATCACCGCCCGCATATTACTGACCACACCCTGGTACGTCGCCTTGAGAAAAACCTGTTTGATCCTGATGCTATGCCTTTGCATGCTGCGTCAACGATTGCCCCCTCAGGTGATAACAGCCTCAGCTTTGAAATGCGCTCACGACATCTTCCTAATAATATTCCCGAAAGTTGGACGGTAGAAACGCTTGATGACGGTACTGATAAAGTACGTGTCACTGTTGAAGGCAGTCTGGACGTTTTGTTTAAAGATACACGTACCTCCACGGTGAACAGTGCAGGCCAGCTGCCCAGTGGTTTTACGCCTGACAAACTCTATGCTTCTCGCAGTCATCCGCGCGGTTTGCAGTTAAGCGTCTATGGCGCTTCCGATGCAATGCATGCTCTGGGTATTGATTGGCAGCAGGTAATGGCACACGTGTCGCCGGATGAAGTAGGCGTGTTTGCCAGCAGCAGCATGACGCAGCTGGATGATAATGGTAACGGTGGCTTGTTACAGTCGCACCTGAAGGGTAAACGTGTCAGTTCCAAACAGCTGGCGCTGGGCTTTGCCGAAATGCCGGCTGATTTTGTTAATGCCTACGTACTGGGCAACGTCGGAGGTACCGGGGCGAGTGTTGGTGCTTGTGCTACCTTCCTTTATAACCTCAAGCTGGGCATGGAAGAAATCCGATCCGGTCGTAAACGTGTGGTGGTGGTAGGTGACGCTGAAGCGGCTATTACACCAGAGGTTATCGATGGTTTTAGAACCATGGGCGCACTGGCTGAAGATAAAGAACTTTTAGCGTTGGATGGTGGCAATGTTGTTAATCATCGCCGTGCTTGTCGTCCGTTCTCATCCAACTGCGGTTTCACCTTGGCTGAAGGTGCGCAATTTGTGGTGTTGTTTGATGATGCATTGGCGCTTGAGTTAGGTGCAAATATTCTTGGTTCTGTCGGCGATGTGTTTGTTAATGCCGATGGTTTTAAAAAATCTATCTCCAGCCCCGGTGTGGGCAACTACGTGACGATGGCAAAAACGATGGCCTCCGCGCGCGCCATTGTGGGTGATGAAGGCCTTCAACGCAGCTTCGTACAGGCTCATGGTACGGGTACACCGCAAAATCGTGTTACGGAATCGCATATTCTTAATGAAATGGCGAAAACCTTTGGCATCACTAATTGGCCGGTTACTGCGGTAAAAAGTTACCTTGGGCACACGCTTGCGGTTGCTGCTGGCGATCAGTTGATGTCAACGTTGGGCGTTTGGAAATACGGTATTATTCCTGGCATTAGCACCGTTGATCACTTGGCCGATGATGTGCATAACAGTGACCTGAATATCCTGACGGAAAACCTGGATGTGGGGCCTGAAGGCATGGACGTTGCGATTCTTAACTCTAAAGGCTTTGGTGGTAACAATGCTTCGGCAAGCATTTTAGCGCCGCATGTGACACGCGCCATGCTGGAGAAAAAACACGGTGCCGCTGCGCTAGCTGAACACGCCAAGCGTAACGAAGCAGTACAGGAAAAATCCCAGCAATACGATGAGGCTGCCAGAAAAGGCCAGTCGGAATTGATTTATAAATTCGGCTTAGACGTGAAGCAGGGTGACGACGTTACCCTGACCACAACTGAGTTGAAAATTGCGGGTTATGAAAATGCTATCAGTCTCGAATTGGAAAACCCCTACAGCGACATGTGTTAGCGAATAAGTTTAAGCGGAGTCAATGCTCCGCTTAAACTGTCGCCTGTCAAAACTTCTTCAACTCCCTTCTTTAAGCCTGCTGGTGCTGTGAGTACTCTGTGTGTGATCCTAGTAATATCGGGTCCGTTTATATCGTGGGTTAACTGTAAATTTCGGTAACATCTTGAAATTAAAGTGACAAATTTTATCTTTGATAAACATGATCTTTGTCAAGCGAGTTTTATTTTATTCACAAGTTATAAGTCGATATTTCCTTTTGTCTAAAAAAGTATAAAAAGGTGCTTTTTAACTATTGATAAGATATAACTTGTTGATTTATAAAAACAAAATTTAATTTGATTAAAAAACAAACAATTGGCTAAAACACTATGAATACAAAGGGTTTAGCAACTAACTCAGGTTTTATCCTCAAAGATATCCACAGATTTTGTGAACAAAAAAAATCGGGAATTTTGGTGTTACTACTTTGCACGTTATTGCTGGGATGTGCGGCTAATGTGCCACGTAATCCTGATGATTTATGTGCTATTTTTAAAGAGAATCGTGATTGGTATAAGGCCGCTAAGCGAACGGAGAAGCGCTGGAAGGTGCCATTGCAGATACCAATGGCCATGATGTATCAGGAGTCCAGTTTTAAGGCTAAGGCGCGACCTCCGAGGAATTATGTGTTGGGTTTTATTCCCTGGGGGCATGTCAGTTCAGCCTATGGTTATGCGCAGGTTAAAACAGGTACATGGAAGGATTATAAACGCGAAACGGGTAATGGTTGGGCGGACCGTGATGATTTTAACGATGCGATAGATTTTATGGGCTGGTTTATGAATAAAACGCATCGAATTAACAAGGTTTCAAAGTGGGATGCGCGTGAGCAGTACTTGAACTATCACGATGGCTGGGGAGGCTATCGAAAAGGCACCTATAAGAAAAAAGCCTGGTTGATGGCAACAGCCGATAAGGTCAAGGTTCGTGCAGGCCGATATGGCGCTCAATATCGACAATGTAAGGATGAATTAGATGCTGGTTGGTTTAGACGCCTGTTTATGTAGTAGATGCTTCTTTTTGAAGATCATGTTTAGATCAGCTATTTTTCGTCCTGTATTTTAGGTCATTGAAAGGTTTCATAATGGATATTCCCTATCAGTCAATAAGTCCACAGACACTAGGTAACATGATAGAAGAATTTGTTACTCGTGATGGTACTGATTATGGTGAGCAGGAGCTTACCTTGGAGGCCAAGGTGGCACAGGTTTTAGGGCTTTTAAAATCGGGTAAGGCGGCCATTCAGTACGATGAGTCGTTAGAAATTTGTGAAATTGTCATGG
>Ga0105355_10002976_pt1 | contig 15032 bp, 7 predicted proteins | sample GOMGulsemesocosm_2_FD_83508 | JGI IMG/M metagenome (GOLD analysis project Ga0105355, IMG submission 83508) | Methane-oxidizing microbial communities from mesocosms in the Gulf of Mexico - GOM9C Gulf of Mexico | ecosystem: Environmental > Aquatic > Marine > Cold seeps | place: Gulf of Mexico... | reverse complement strand
GATGGCCACTTCAATCTCAACCGAGGTTTGACCGGCAGCAATGGTGGTGTTGCCTGTAAGCGCCGCGTAATCAAGGCCCGCGGTGGCGCTGCCATCACTGGTGGCGTAATTAAAGGTCACATCACCGTTAGCCGCATGGCTAAGTTGTACGGTAAAGGTCATGGTGCCCGCACTTTCATTGACTTGCACATCAGCCACACTGATCGTCGGGGCAGTACTACTGTCGATAATTGTAGCTTGTGCCGTGGTCCCGCTACCATCGCTATTGCCAAGGGTGAAATCGTCGAATTGCCCTTGGCCCGTAGGATTAGATACCGTGGCGGTGAACGTTTCATCATCTAAATCGATATCGACATTGGTTGAAACGTTAACTAGGGCACTTGATTGGCCGGCTGATATCGTGACTGTTTGTGTCACTTGAGCATAATCACCGTCCTCAGCACTGCCATTGGTGAAGATCACATCAAACGTCATATCTTGCGTAGCAATAATTGGATTACCGGCACTATCAATAAGTTTTATGGTAAAGGTCGCATTGCCACCCTCGGTTACTGAAGTATCAGTTGCTTCTATGATTGCAAAAACTGGAACTTGTGCGTCTGGCACTTCCGGCGCCTTTAAATTGAGGGTATCGCCAGTGCCGTTATTTTCAACGAGATCAGTATAGGTATCATTGGCAACGCTAATGCTCGCGTCAACAGGTGTGCCAGGTGTTGGGGTGAAAGTTGCCGTCCAAGTATTTTCGTCAACCTGTTGCATGCCACTTAATGTACCACCGCTAACGGCGATGTCGCTTAAATCAAAACCGCTGACACTCTCTGAAAATTCAAAGGTAATTAGTGAACTACCACCATTTTCAGGAGTCGGTAAGTTGCCAGAAATATCTAACGATGGCCCTTGTCTGTCTAAATCTATTTGGCCAGTGCCATTTGGTGAATTATTGCCGTTTGAATCTTGTAACGTTGCTGTGACTTGTACTGTCTGATCTGTGGTCGGTGTGGCTATATTTATTTCGACTTGACCTGATTGGATCTCTGCATCTGTTAATGTGATTTCTTGGCCATTAACGATTAGTGTGTCGCCTGCTTGTGCATTGGTATTTGTTACATCGACGATAACAGCAATGGTGGTATCTGATTCTGGGTTGTTTAGAAAGTCATCGTTGTTAATATCTTGGGGGAAAGAGATCGTTGGGGCCAATAATGATCTTGCTTGCTCCAAGGGTACTACTGACTGTTCGGTAACTATTGGGGCCGATGTCGCCGCTGCATTTGTATCAAACCCTGAGCCAGCTAAGGTCTCATCAGCTGTACGTGAAAGTGTTACAAAACCAGAACTACCTTCACCACTTGCACCGCCTGCTGCCGTTGCTGGTAAGTCAATTTCATCATCCCCTGATTCAATTAACGATTGAATTGACGCAATTTCATCTAAATCACTTGCACTTGCATCCGTTGGGTCTTCTTCGGTGGCTTCAATCATTGCTTCTATCGCAGAGAAGTCATCATCAACGGCCGGTTCCTCGGCGAGCGTGGTTAACGAGTCATATGTTAATGTCTCTCGTGAGCCATCTGCATACTCAAGTGTTAATGTCGAACCTTCGGTAAATGCTAACGATTCGCCCGCAATAAGCTGGTCTCCTACGCTTAATGACATCACCTTAGTATTCGTAGTGAGCTCGATTTTACCGTCGATTGTTAAAATCTGCGCATTGTTTGGGGCAATAAAATTATTCATTGGTATGACCTATTTAGTTATATTCCATTATACTAAAATGCTTGAAAATACGGGGGACACCCTGTAAATGCATTTTAAATCAATGTGTTATGTCTGCGTTAAAATGTAGTGCATATATATGTCGTATTATATGCTTATTTTTTAGCTAAAATCAATTTTTTGGCATTACTTTAAAGCATGAATATGATTTTTTAGAATAACAACTCTATTGACCATTTTTGCAAGATCTCGGGAGGATTAATTTTTTGTAAGAGAATTTTAACAGGATGTAAATAATGCTCACATTAATGGTTAACACTCAATTAAGCTGATTAAAAAACAAACACCATTTGGCGGCTATCATCTTAATTTTACGCGGGTTTTAATATGGCTGTTGAGTTTATGTTAAATTATGACTTTCGCTACTTCACGCATTAAAGCGCGTCTATCTTGTTGTTTTTTATGTGTAAAAATAAAGTTAAATACGTAGCGCCGTGATAGTAAAGAATTGTTTCCTATTAATTTAATGTGATTTTCGTATACAAAGTGTTTACAAATATTTTATCAATGGTATTTTAGATGCACTTTGATAAGGAAATTATATTTAGTAACAAAATAATCTTATTAAATGTACATTATAATTAGAGATAAATAGAGAGATAACTAATGAATAATATGACTAGCTTTAAGCGCACGGTAGCAGCTGTTGCTGTAACTGCCGCACTTAGCATCTCATCAGCAGCATATGCTGGTAACAACGATGGTATTCTTTTAGGTAACATCGTAGACCTTTCAAAAACACCAGTAGCTGGTGCAGTTATTACGGCAACAGACCCTAAGACTGGCTTTACGCGTACAACAACTGTAAAGGCTGATGGTTCTTACCGTTTTTCAGCACTTCCTGTTGGTAACTACAACGTAACAATCGCAAAAGACGGTTACGTAAGTTTCAAGCAAGAGAACATTCGTATCAAGCTGGGTGGCAAAACTGAATTTAATGCCCCAATCGCTGTTGTTGGTACTAGTGTTGAAACTATTGAAGTACGTGGTGCTGCACTAGCAACAATCGATACTAGTTCTTCAGAGTCTGCACTAAACATCGGTGATGTTGAATTATCACGTCTTCCTGTTGCACGTGACATTACCTCTGTTGCTCTATTAGCACCTGGTACTACTAAAGGCGATAGCGCTTTTGGTAACAATGCATCATTTGGTGGCGCATCGGTTGCAGAAAACGCATACTTCGTAAACGGCCTAAACGTTACTAACTTCCGTAACGGTCTGGGTGGTTCTACTATCCCATTTGAATTCTACAAAGAATTCCAAGTAAAAACTGGCGGTTACTCAGCTGAGTTCGGTCGTTCTACTGGTGGTGTTATCAACGCGGTAACTAAGAGCGGTAGCAACGAATGGGAATACGGCGCTAACGTTTACTTCCGCCCTTCTTCATTGCAAGAGCAAGCGCCAAACGCTATCAAGCCAAATGGAAAAATGTACATCCATAATGCTGCAGATAGCTACGACAAGAAAGAAGCGAACATCTACCTTTCTGGTCCTATCATCGAAGATACTTTATTCTTCTATGTACTATATAACCCGCGTGATATTGAATCTGAGTACTCTTACGGTGCTGGTTCATCTTTTGATAATCAACAGACAGAAGATGCGTTCTGGGGTACTAAGATTGATTGGAACATCAACGACAATCATAAACTAGAGCTAACTGCCTTCTCAGATAAGCGTGACACTGTTACTACAACATATGATTACGATTTAGCAACTGAGAAACGCGGAGCAGAAGTAGGTTCTGGTAAAGCTTCTCGCGGCGGCGAAAATATTTCTGTTAAGTACACTGGTTACATCACAGACGATTTCACTATTTCAGCACTTTGGGGTGAAAACGAAGCCGATGGTACAGATTCATCATCAGCTGATACTACTTGTCCAGTTGTATACCAATACGACGATGGTAGCTACAAGCGTCAAGGTTGTTGGGTAAACTTCTCGTTCTCACAAGCAGTCGATACACGTGAAGCGTTCCGTATCGATGGTGAATACATTCTAGGTGACCACGCATTGCGCTTTGGTTTCGATAGCGAAACAAATACTTCTCTAGATCAGACTCGTCTGTCAGGTCCTGGTGAGTTCGGTAACTATTACCTATACCGCACATACGCTGCAGGTTCTTCAGAAGCGGCAATCGGTCATGACTTCGCAGAAGCAACCGATACAGTGCGTGTACGTACTTATGCAACTGGCGGTGAGTTCGAAACACTATCTACTGCATTCTACATTGAAGATACTTGGACTGTGACTGACGATGTTGTTTTATCATTAGGTTTACGTAGCGAGTCATTCAACAATAAAAATGCTGATGGCGATAGCTTCATCAAAGTTGACAACCAACTAGCACCGCGTTTAGGTGTTTCTTGGGACGTAAACGGCGATGGCGAATCTAAAATATTCGCTAACTTCGGTCGTTACCATCTACCAATCGCGGCTAACACCAACATTCGTATGGCTGGTGCAGAAACTTATATCCACGATTACTATGAAGTAAACGGTGGTTACGCTGATCAAAATGCTGATTTCACTCCTATCCTTGGTAACAAGTTAGGCACACGTGTAAACGGTGACGGAACAGCGCCAGACGTTCGTGAAGTACTTGATAGCTCAATTGATCCGATGTTCCAAGATGAATTCATCTTAGGTTACGAAGGAATGATTAACGACGAGTGGTCTTGGACTATTAAAGGTATTTACCGTGACTTAGGCAGCGTTATTGATGATGTAACTATCAACAAAGCAATCACTGCTAACGGTTGGGTAGAGCCAGGACATGACGTTTACGTTCTGACCAACCCTGCTTCTGATATCACTACGTACTACGATACAGATGGCGATGGCACATTAGAGCAAGTTAATATCTCTGGTGCTAGCCTTGGTTACCCTGATCCAAAACGTATTTACACCGCGGTTGACTTAACGGTTAAGCGTCAGTGGGATGATGTTTGGACTCTTGATGCTAAATACACATGGGCTAAGAGCTACGGTAATGCTGAAGGTTACGTGAAGTCAGACAACGGTCAAGATGACGCTGGTCTAACTACCGATTGGGATTTCCCATATCTAGCCGATGGTGCTTACGGTAACCTACCAAACGATCGTCGTCATACGTTCAAGGTATACGGTGCTTACGCAATCACTGAAAACCTAACGCTTGGTGCTAACATGCTACTTCAGTCTGGTCGCCCAATTAATGGTTTCGGTGCCGGTCTTCCTGATGACTACGCTGACCCATACGGTTACGGTCAAACTTACTACGTTGGTGGTGAATACTTACCACGTGGTAGCTTCGGTCGTACGGCTTGGTTAACTCAGTTAGATTTGAACGCGCGTTATGTTACACAAATTTCAGATGCGGAAGTTTCTTTCCAAATCGATGTGTTTAACATTCTAGGTTCTTCATCTGTTACTGAAGTTAACGAAACAGCAGAGGCAGCTAAGAACGAAGTTAACCCTAACTTCTTGCTACCAACTAGCTACCAAACTCCGCGTTACGTACAATTTAGCGCATCAGTTCGCTTTTAATAGCAAACTAGTTTGATGATAAACCGCACTCTGTTGAGTGCGGTTTTTTTTTATCTGCAGGACACTAGTCGATGTTAATTAAATGGTTTATTTCATCAATTCCTGTAACAAGATGTTAGTAAAAGTGATTTTTTGTTGTTTTTACGCTAATTTGATAGATAATAAATTAACCAACGAAAAGGAAATTACTCATGAAAAAATTAATTGTAGCAGTGGCTTCAATTGTATTGTCGCTATCGGTTCAGGCTGCTAGTGTTTCAGTTGAATTTGTAAAAAAAGAGCTGTATCAGGATATCGACTCAGGTGGCAACCAAAGCCAGCCTCGCTTTGAAGAGCGATTGTTCAATGTAATAAAATCAAGTTTTGAGAAAAATGCTGAAAAACTTCCAAAAGATCTTACTTTAAAGGTATCAGTGCTGGATATCGATTTGGCTGGCGCGGTAGCGCATGGGTTAGGTATGGGGCAAGACATCCGTCAGGTTTCTGACAAAGACTTTCCACGTGTGTTGTTTTATATGATCTTAGAAGACAAAGATGGAAAAATTGTATTTCAAGGGCGTCAAAACCTCAAAGAGAAGCGTCTAAGCCATCAAGATTTTCGCATGAAGGGTAGTCAGTCTGACTTCTTCATGGAGACCGCATTAGTGTCAAAGTGGTTCGATGGTGTATTGGTGCCTGCTGTAGCAAAACTATAGTCACCGCTAGCTAATGATGCCGCGTTAATCGCGGCTTTTTTTTACCAAAATATACGCTGTACAATAAAATCTATTGTCGCCTGCAAATGCTCCTGCCGCGTAAAACCACTCTTAACCCTCGGTTTAAAATCGTGGTCGCCATCTTCTAACCATAACCAATCTATTTGTTTATTTAGCGCATAGCCCGCAACATCTTCTTGGCTACCTAGTTTATCTCTGGTGCCTTGGATGATAGTCAATGGTGCTTGAATATCGGTTAAATGCTCGATGCGTAGCTTCTCAGGCTTCGCCTGTGGATGGAAAGGGTAACCTAGGCAGATCACGCCTTTTATCTTGTTGTTGAGCGCTATATCACCTTGCGCCGCTACCATCGATGAAATGCGACCACCCATCGATTTACCACCGATATAAACGGGCCTCTCGCTATTGCGAACTAGTTCACTAAAGAAGTCGACCAACTTTGGGGCGCGATCTGGTGGTCGGCGTGTGCCATCCTGCAGACGTTTTTGCATGTACGGAAAGTTAAAGCGCGCGACACCAATGCCTTTTTCGGCAAGCCCTAAGGCGATGGTATTCATAAAAACCGATTGCGCATCGGCGCCAGCGCCATGGGCGAACAAAAAGAGTGGGCCATCACGAGGGCCATCAAAGATAAATTCCATAGGAACTCCGAAAAAGTAAGGACTAAAAGTTATTGAGCAATAATGAGGTGGCTAGGGCAAGGGTAAAGATGGCCAAGCTAGAATTTGCAAGTTGTAACACTAATCGATTTAAATGGGCTAAATCATCCACGACTGGAAGTTGTGAAGTGCCAAGCTTTGGCCTGCGGATCTTAATACCGTCATACATCACCGCGCCGCCTAATTCGCGGCGCATCGCGTTAGCGGTGGTGTTTAATAACACGCCACTGCCTTTGCGATGCCAAACTTTAGCGCCGCTAAGATGTTTAAAACCAAACACGATGGCAATATTAAGCGCCAATAATAGCTGTACGGGGTGATTAAGCCAGCCGGCCAAGGCTGAAATTGCGCGCCCGAACTGTCTATATGCAGCCTTTTTAGGATTCCAATAGTGGGCCAGGGCATTGATTAACGCAGTAACTATTGCGCCATAGATGCCAAACAGGGCATAACACCACAGGATATTGAAATAACTTTGGCTAACTCGCTGCACCACCCCCTCTATCGTTGCCTTGATAATACCCATACTCGATAGCGTGGTGCTATCACGCAGGCAAATTGTATTGAGCTGCTCACGCGCGAGAGTCTTATGGCCTTTAGTCAAGCTGTTCGCAATCTTGTTGCTTTGTTGCAATAAGCCCCGGCTGTTAAGGGCCAACAGCAGGATAATAGCCTCAAAGAACCAAGGATAGCGGGCGAAGCTAAGTATGGCCACTGCTATAGCCATCACTAAGCTTGCTAAGATTATGGCGCTAATAATACCTGAAGCACGTTGCTGCTTGGGACTGCGCCGATTGACTTTAGTGGCTAATTGCAGCGCAATGTAACGTAGTACATTGGCGGGGTGATAAACTGGACTGAGACTAATATAGCGCTCAACCAATATCACCACGACCAGCACCATTAAACGAATGCTCATTGCACTTAAGGTAAATTGCTCGGGTGATATTGCCATCAATCGTCGTCTTAGTTCAGTTTAGCGTCTTGGCATAATGGCAGCATAGCGATGACCATATCGGCAGAGTTCTTCGCCGCAGTAACGAGATACTCCTCAAAACTTAACTCGCTTTGCTTACCAGCGATATCTGACAGCGAGCGGATCACCACAAATGGCACGGCAAACAGATGACAAGTCTGGGCGATTGCCGCAGCTTCCATCTCACAAGCTTGCATGGTTGGGAAGTTAGCACGAGCCACGGCTACTTTTTCTGGGTCCGCCATGAAACTATCGCCGGTGGCAATAAGCCCTGTTGCGATTTGCACGCCTTGACTAGAATCGCTAGCAGCTTGCGCCGCAACGCGTGCTAATTCTGGGTGGGGTAAATAGGCAGCGGGCATTTGCGCACATTGACCAATTTCATAACCAAATACCGTTAGATCGACATCGTGATGACGTACTTCGCTACCGATAACGACATCGCCAACATTGAGGCTAGGATCAAATCCACCGGCAGAACCGGTGTTAATGATGCAATCAGGCGCATATTTCTCAATCAGTAACGTGGTTGATACTGACGCCGCTACCTTGCCGATGCCCGACTGTGACACAATCACCTCGACACCATTAAGCGTGCCACGATGAAATGCCATGCCAGCGTGCGTGTCGGTGACTAAGTTGTGTATTTGATCGCGCAATACGGCCACTTCGGGCTCCATCGCGCCAATAATGCCTATTTTCATTAGCTTGCTCTTGGTTATTGGAAAAGTTGTTAAGATCTTAACGTAAATCTATCGCTTAGCAAACAAAAAAGGCTCCCGAAGGAGCCTTAGGTCAAATAGCGAATTAGCTACAGCTTAAGATACTGCAAAATACCTTCGGCCGCATCACGCCCTTCAGCGATGGCAGTAACCACCAGATCTGATCCACGTACCATGTCACCACCGGCGAAAATTTTCTCGTTGGTGGTTTGGAATGGCACCGATGAACTGTTGGCTATCACGCGATCCCATTGATCGACCTCGATTGAGTAATCTTTAAACCAAGGTTGCGGATTGGGTTTAAAGCCAAAGGCCATGATCACCACATCGACATCCAGTACATATTCAGAACCTGCTACCGCCTCGGCACGTTGACGGCCATTGGCATCGGGTTTACCCATCGCGGTTTCAACGAGCTTAATCCCAACGACTTGACCATCCTTTGCGACGACATCAAGCGGCTGGCGGTTGTAAACAAACTCAACGCCTTCTTCTTTGGCATTTTGTACTTCACGCTTAGAACCTGGCATGTTGGCTTCATCGCGGCGATAAACACAACGAACCTCGCTCGCGCCTTGTCGAATCGCGGTTCGCACACAGTCCATCGCGGTATCACCGCCACCTAGCACTGCTACGCGCTTACCTTCAAGGTTAGTGTATGGGTTTTCGCTATCGCTATAGCCTAACAAGTTGTTGGTATTGCCAATTAAGTAAGGGAGGGCGTCTAACACGCCATTGGCCCCTTCATTGGCAAAACCGCCACGAATATAGGTGTAGGTGCCCATACCTAAGAACACCGCGTCATACTCGTCTTGCAGCTGGCTAAAATCAATATCTTTGCCAACGGTGGTGTTGAGTTTGAATTCGACGCCAAGGCTTTCGAAATACTCGCGACGTTTTACCATCACCGATTTTTCTAGCTTAAATGATGGTATGCCAAAGGTTAATAGGCCGCCAATCTCGGGGTTTTTATCATAAACCACCGGTGTAACACCGTTACGAATTAGGATGTCGGCGCAGCCAAGTCCGGCAGGCCCAGCACCGATAATCGCTACTCTACGTCCGGTGCTTGCCACCGCCGATAAATCTGGACGCCAGCCCATCTCTAACGCCGTATCGGTAATGTACTTTTCGACATTACCAATGGTTACCGCGCCAAATTCATCATTAATAGTACATGAGCCTTCACATAATCTATCTTGCGGACAAACACGGCCACAGACTTCAGGCAAGGTATTGGTTTGATGACATAGATCGGCCGCTTCGATAATGCGACCTTGTTTCGCCAGCTCTAGCCAATCGGGAATGTAGTTATGTAGTGGACATTTCCACTGACAATACGGGTTACCACAGTCTAGGCAGCGATCTGCTTGCTCTTCAACTTGCTCTTGCTCGAACAGGTTGTAGATCTCGATGAACTCGGTAGTTCGGCTCTCGATCGCCTTCTTTTGTGGATCGTGACGGCCAACATTAATAAATTGGAAATCATTAGGCACCACTTTTGATAGTATTTTCTTTTGCTCGCTCATGATTGTTACCCCGCCTTCACTGCTAGATTTATTACTTTGGTCGCGTTTGGCAACATCGTTGCTATGTCTGCAGCTGTTGGTTTAACCAAGAGGAATTTAGGTAACCAGTGCTCGAAATCACTTAATATGTCGGCGGCACGCTGACTGCCAGTTGCATTAAAATGCGCCTGAATTAGCGATTTTAAATGCCCTTGATAAGCGGGTAATTCAATTGGCAATGCCTGTGCACATTCATGATTCATGCGTGCGTCAATGTTGCCTGCTTCATCGAGCAAGTAAGCGAAACCGCCCGTCATGCCCGCGGCAAAGTTAACGCCTGTTTCGCCCAGTGATACAACAACACCGCCGGTCATATATTCACAGCCATTATCGCCCATGCCTTCGACGACGGTTACCGCGCCAGAGTTTCGCACGCCAAAACGCTCGCCTGCTTGGCCCGCTGCATAAAGCTCACCACCAGTTGCGCCGTATAGACAGGTATTACCGATAATACTCGCTTCGTGTGATTTAAACGCCATCCCTTGTGGTGGATGAACGATCAACCGGCCACCAGTCATGCCTTTACCAACATAATCATTGGCATCGCCAACGATAGTCATGTTGAGGCCGCCGGCATTCCACACCCCAAAGCTTTGCCCGGCGGTGCCGGTAAAGTTAATTTGGATCGGCGCATTACTCATGCCTTGATTGCCATGATGACGCGCTATTTCGCCACTGATACTGGCGCCGACAGAGCGATCAGTATTGCGAATTGGTAGCACAAATGTACCACCAGCTTTCGCCGCGATTGCCTCATTAGCCAAGCCACTTAGCTTTTTATTCATCACGCCAAGATCGTAGGCCGGATTGTTCTCCGCCCAGAACACACCGCAGCCTTGATGTGTTTTAGGTTGATATAATATATCTGATAAATCAAGCTTACCTTGACGAGCCGTTTGCGCTTTTATCACGGTTAATAAATCGGTACGGCCGATTAGGTCGGTGAGTTTTTCAACGCCAAGTCCGGCAAGGATTTCACGAATGTCTTGGGCCAGCGCTTCGAAGTAGTTAGCTACCATTTCAGGCAGACCTTTGAAGTGCTGATCACGCAGATCTTTGTTTTGCGTTGCAATACCTGTGGCACAGTTGTTCAAGTGACAAATACGCAGGTATTTACAGCCAAGTGCCACCATTGGTGCGGTGCCAAAACCGAAGCTTTCGGCGCCCAAGATAGCGCCTTTAATCACATCAAGACCTGTTTTTAGACCGCCATCAACTTGCAAACGAATCTTGTGACGCAAGCCATTTTCAACCAACGCCTGCTGTACCTCGGCAAGGCCTAGCTCCCATGGACTACCGGCATATTTCACCGATGTTAATGGACTCGCACCTGTGCCGCCGTCATACCCTGATACGGTAATTAAATCGGCATAAGCCTTCGCTACGCCGGTTGCGATTGTACCGATGCCTGGCTCTGAAACTAATTTAACCGAAATTAGTGCTGTTGGATTAATTTGCTTTAAATCGAAAATTAATTGGGCCAAATCTTCAATCGAATAAATATCATGATGAGGCGGTGGTGAAATAAGGGTGACCCCAGGTGTTGAATAACGTAGTCCGGCAATTTCTGCTGAGACTTTATCACCAGGTAGCTGACCACCTTCGCCAGGTTTTGCCCCTTGGGCTACCTTGATTTGAATAACTTCGGCGTTCATCAAGTAGTGCGCGGTTACGCCAAAGCGACCTGAGGCCACTTGCTTGATCTTTGAATTACGTTCGCTATTAAAGCGCGCTGGATCTTCACCACCCTCACCGGAGTTCGATTGACCACCTAGGCGATTCATCGCCACGGCTAATGCTTCGTGCGCTTCAGGGCTTAGTGCGCCAATGGACATCGCTGCGCTGTCAAAGCGTGGGAAAAGTTTTTCAGCCGATTCAACTTGGTCGATCGCAATGGCTTGTTGATCTGTTTTTAATGCAAATAGATCACGAATGGTTGCCACAGGACGCTCATTAACCGCCTTAGCAAAGGCTTGATAATCTTCATAAACGCCGCTCTTCACTGACTTTTGCAGTAACTGCACGACATCAGGGTTGTAACAATGGTACTCACCACGATGGTCATATTTTAAGAGACCACCATGATCGATTTTTATGCGTTTACGATAGGCTTTTTCACGTAATATAGTTTGATCTTCGGCGAAATCGTCGAAATCTGCCCCCTTAATACGATTGGTTACGCCATCAAAACATAAGGCGACGACTTCATCACTTAGGCCAATCGCTTCAAATAATTGTGAACAACGGTAACTGGCGATGGTTGAGATCCCCATCTTCGACATGATTTTCATCAGGCCTTTCTCAATGCCCTTGCGGTAGTTGATCACAGCGTCTTTTGGCGATTGGGTTATTTTCCCTTGTTCAATCTGCTCGAGCAAGGTTTCATAAGCTAGGTATGGGTAGACGGCAGTGACACCAAAACCAAACAATACCGCAAACTGATGAGGGTCACGAACACTAGCGGTTTCTGCCACAATGTTGGTTTCACAGCGTAAGTTGCTGTTAACCAGTCGATGTTGTACGGCGCCCGCGGCCATTGCTGCAGGAATTGGTAATGTGTGCTCACTGATATCACGATCAGAAAGCAATAGGATAACCGCGCCTTCACGAGAGGCATGCTCTGCCTTGTCGCATATATCGATAATTGCTTGTTCCATGCCAATGGCAGGATCGTAATTCATCGATAACTCGGTGGTGGCATAGTATGCTTTGTCGAGCTCACGCAACTGTTCCAAATCGCTATAAACCAAGACAGGCGATTCAAATAAAATCCGGTCGGAGTGACCCAAGGTTTCTCTGAACAGATTTTGCTCACGACCAATACAGGTTGCTAATGACATGGTGTGCGCTTCACGTAATGGATCGATGGCTGGATTAGTAACCTGAGCGAACTTTTGGCGGAAATAGTCGAACACGCTGCGCTGACGTTGCGACAGCACGGCCATTGGCGCATCATCACCCATTGAAGCGGTAACTTCTTGACCGTTACGTGCCATCATATTTAATACATCATGAATTTCTTCATGAGAGTAATTAAATTGCTTGTGGTAAATGGCTAGTTGCTCATCATCAAAACTTCGGTTGCCCGAGTTTGACTCTTTACGGTCTGCAAATGGCACTAAACGGCGTGAGTTACCCGCTAACCACTCTTTGTACGGATGGCGATTTTTTAAATCATGGTCAATATCAAAGGTTGGCTTTATCTTTCCTGAATAAGTATCGATAACCAATAACTCACCAGGTCCGACACGACCTTTTTCGGCCACTTCATCGGGGGCATAATCCCAGATACCGATCTCAGACGCTAGTGTGATAACGCGATCTTTAGTCACCACATAACGTGCCGGGCGCAAACCATTACGGTCAACCGCACAAGCAGCATGACGACCATTGGTCATGACGACACCAGCAGGGCCATCCCAAGGTTCCATATGCATTGAATTAAAGTCATAGAAAGCGCGTAGCTCATCATCCATGGTTGGATTTGACTGCCACGCTGGCGGAATAAGCATTCGCATTGAGCGATATAAATCCATGCCGCCCATTAGCAAAAGTTCAAGCATATTATCAAGTGATGATGAATCAGAACCTGTTTCACTGACAAAAGGTGCAGCATCTTGTAAATCGCCAATCAGTGGGGTTGCGAATTTATACGATCGCGCCTTAGCCCATTGACGGTTACCGGCGATGGTATTGATTTCACCATTGTGTGCCAAGAACCTAAACGGTTGAGCGAGCGGCCATTTAGGGGAGGTATTGGTTGAAAATCGCTGATGGAACAAACAAATTGAACTTTGCGTGCGTAGATCGGCGAGATCGAGATAGAAATTAGGCAGATCAACGGGCTTAACCAATCCCTTATAGATGGTAACCATCGATGATAAGCTGGCGATATAAAACTCGCTATCTTCAGTGATGCGTTTCTCAGTACGACGACGCGCCATATACAAGCGACGCTCGATATCACGGCTGAGCCAGCCCGCTGGTGCATTAACAAAGACTTGTTCAATCAGCGGTAATTCGTCTAACGCAATAGGGCCAAGAACAGCCTTATTGATCGGCACTTCACGCCACCCAACTACACCCATGGTCTCTTTCTCGAGCTCTTCGGTTAAGATCTCACGGCTCTGTTGCGCCAAGATAGGATCGGTATTAAGGAAACACATACCTACAGCGTATTTTTTTGATAATGACCAGTGATTTTCTTGGGCTATGGCTTTGAACAGCTCGTCGGGAGATTGCATCAACAATCCACACCCATCACCGGTGATACCATCTGATGAGATCCCGCCACGATGCTGCATACGATCGAGTCCTTCGATCGCCGTACGTATTATTTTGTGACTTGGATTACCATCGATTTGTGCGATGAGTCCGAAACCACAATTATCTTTTTCAAATAAAGGACTGGTTAGAGCCATAATTACTACCTCTAAAAAACTGTTTATGCAAATGCTATGCAAAAAGGTAGTTGGGCCCACTACTGCGCAATAGCTAGTTTATTTACAAATGATGGCTCAAATTATCCTGAAAGTTTACTAAAGTCAATCAGCCAAAAGACAAATATAAACGCAAATAAACTAACAATCACAAGTTGCTGATTTAAATGGTTTTTATTGGGGCTTTTAAACGGTAATGATTATCATTTATAGCGCTTTTACGTTGGCGTAAAGCACGTTTGAGTACGCATTAGTTTAGTAATAAAATTACATATAAAAGTTTACGTTGGCGTAATGTTGCATGTCTGTTGTGTTTATGTGCTGACCAGCTCGGTCGTTAGTCACAACAAATCAAATGAGCGTTTAAATAATTAATTAGTATAAAGTGCATAAAAATTCTTCTGGGTAGGACCAGGGATTAGAATTTTTTTGGCAACAAAACTCTGACTGTTCATGGATGTGTGTAGTTAGATTTTACCGGGAGAAAACTGCCGAGCACGCCAAAGCCGAGATGCAAGTACTTAGGATTTGTCGGGAACAAAAATCCTGACCGTTCATCCTCGGCTCGGGCATCCATGCTTCGCTCTAACGACTACATCCATATAGTCGTGAACATCGCCGCTCTTTGCCATTGCTGCCATGGAT
>Ga0105355_10002970_pt1 | contig 15043 bp, 9 predicted proteins | sample GOMGulsemesocosm_2_FD_83508 | JGI IMG/M metagenome (GOLD analysis project Ga0105355, IMG submission 83508) | Methane-oxidizing microbial communities from mesocosms in the Gulf of Mexico - GOM9C Gulf of Mexico | ecosystem: Environmental > Aquatic > Marine > Cold seeps | place: Gulf of Mexico... | reverse complement strand
TTCTATCCTAAAGGCTTTATTAAAATTAACATTTTTCTGATCTTGTTATTTTTATTGATGTCATAATGACAATATGTTGGTATATTGATTGAAAATGAGTAAAAATTAATTTGATTGGTCAAAAAGCAGTACGGTAAATAGCTATTAATAAAGCAGCTGACTTGTGATATCGAATGTATAAAAGGTAGGTTATGAAAAAAATAATCCCATTCTGTTTGGTTGCTCTTGGTTTGTGCTCGGTTAAGGCCGTGGCCTGTGATACGCCGGCTTCAGTTTGTTTTAAAGCGACAACAAGCAGTTTTGAACTGGTTAACAATAACCGGGCTGTTCCTGTGGTATTTTCAAGCTCAGCGGACTCTGCTGTACAAAGAGTGGCCAAATCGTTTGCTGATGATTTAGCACGTGTTAGTGGTAATAAAACATCAATATATACCAGTATTAAACAGGTGAAAAATTCTGCGGTTGTTATTGGTGTCTTAGGACAAAATGAACTTATTGATGAGCTGATTGCCAATAACAAATTATCAGTGGCTTCAATAAAAGGGCAATGGGAAGCCTATAAAATTGCCGTTGTTGATAACCCTTGGCCAAATGTAGAGCAGGCACTGGTTATTGTAGGCAGTGACCAACGCGGCGCTATTTTTGGTAGTTACGATCTTTCCGCAAAAATGGGCGTGTCTCCCTGGTATTGGTTTGCGGATGTGGCTACCGAACAAAAAGAAAATGTGTTTATTACCGCAGGAACCCGTCACGATAAACCCGAAGTTAAATATCGCGGTATTTTCATTAATGATGAAGACCCGGCATTAAAAGGTTGGGCAAATAAAAAATTTGGTGGCGTTAATGCCGGCATGTATGAACGTGTTTTTGAGCTAATTCTACGCCTTAAAGGTAACTACATTTGGCCGGCAATGTGGGGCAAAGCATTTAATGCTGACGATCCAAATAATACCTTAATTGCTGATCAAATGGGAATGGTGATGGGGACATCTCATCATGAGCCTTTGGCACTTGCTCATAAAGAGTGGCATACGGCAGGAAAAGGAAAATGGAATTATGACACCAACGCCAAAAATTTACGTAAATTTTGGCGTGGCGGCATGGAGCGTATCATGGCTAAAGGTGATGGCCAAGGTTATGAAAATTTAGTGACTGTGGGTATGCGTGGCGACGGTGACGAACCTATGTCGGAAGGTACAGCCATTGAATTATTAGAAAACATTGTGGAAGATCAGCGTAAAATTATTGCTGATGTAACCGAAAAGCCCGCTAATGAAACGCCACAAGTGTGGACGTTATACAAAGAAGTACAAGATTATTACGACCAAGGCATGACCGTGCCAGACGATGTCACCTTATTATTTGCTGATGATAACTGGGGACAAATTCGCCGCTTACCGACAAAAGATTTAGATCGTAAAGGCGGCTTTGGCGTGTATTACCATTTTGATTACGTCGGAGTGCCACGTAATTACAAGTGGACTAATACCGTGCAAGTAGCCAAAGTTTGGCAACAAATGAGTCAAGCGTATGAACGTGGTGCACGTAATGTTTGGGTGGTGAATGTCGGTGACATTAAACCGGTTGAGCTACCTATCGATTTCTTTTTATCGATGGCATGGAAACCGTCAGCAATGACAGTAAACAAGCTAAATAACTACACCAAACACTGGGCAAGTCATTCCTTTGGGTCTGAATTAGCCGAAGATATTGCGACCTTGGTTGATCAATATGGAAATTACGCCGCCAAACGCAAACCAGAAATGATAAATGATACAACTTTTGCCATTGGCGAAAGTAAAGATGGGATCTTATATAAAGGTGAATTTTATCACCTTATTGATAAGTGGCAACAGCTTGAACAAACCATGCTGGGCGTTAAAGAACACATCACTGCTGAGCAGTATTCGTCATTTTATCAACTGGTTGAATATCCTATCGCCTCGTTAAGTAATCTTTATCAAATGTATTTTGCCAGTGCGTGGAATAAACATTTAGCAGCAAAAAATGATGCTAGAGCCAATTACTTCTATCAACAAGTACAAGATACCTTTGCCCGTGATGCACAATTAACCCAGCAATATCATCGCATTAATAACGGTAAATGGGACGGTATGATGAACCAAGTCCATATGAATTATGTTGGTTGGAATACCCCTAAACAGCAAATTATTCCGGCCGTAAAAAAAGTAAAGGCGGATAAAAAGGCTGGGGCAGTGGTCTTTGCTGACCCCACTGCCGATCCCCATAAACTGGTCATTGAAGCGGCTGATTATACTAAAGCGGTTAATGGCAGTGGCTTGACATGGACCGCGGTACCAAATTTAGGACAGTCAACAGCGGCAATGTTAGCACTGCCACAAGGAAAACCGTCTACCACCATCAACGACGGGATCCGTTTAGAGTACAACTTTGAACAGAAAGAGAGTGCCGCAACAAAAATATTTTTTGAGTTAAGCCCTGCGGTAGATACCACAAATAATGGCGGCATTCGTTTTGGCGTATCAATTGATGATGGCAAGGTACATCAAGTTAAATTTAATTTAACGCCAACAGGTAGCGCAATGCGAACACCTGGAGAACAAGCATGGGGCCATGCTGTGATCACTAATAAACAAGTGTCTGACATTAGCTTTAAGCAAATCAGTAAAGGTAAACATACCCTAAAAATTTGGCGTTTAGATGACAGCGTGATATTAGAAAAAATTATCATTGATACCGACAGTTCAAATGATAAAGACGTGTCTTTTGAAGCCGTCATCATGGACGTAACGGGTTAATTAAACGTTACTCTTGTTAACTTATCAAAGTATTGGCGCTAAGTTTAGGCGCTTAAAAATCAGGAATATTATGAAAAAAATTACCAAAATATTCATTATTGCTACCAGTTTATTAGCAACTAAGGCCATGGCCTGTGATACGCCGGCTTCAGTTTGTTTTAAACCGGGAAATGGCAGTTTCAATCTCATTAATAAGAATCAACCCGTAGCGGTTGTATTTGGTGACTCTGCAGATGCTTCGGTGCAGCGCGTGGCAAAATCGTTTGCCGAAGATTTAGCCCGTGTTAGTGGTAATAACGCGAACATGGCAACAGATATAACCACCGTTAAAAACTCAGTGGTGCTCATTGGTGTTATTGGCCAAAATAAACTTATTGATGGGTTAATTGCCGCTGATAAATTAACGGTTAGTGATATAGAAGGGCAGTGGGAAGGCTATAAAATTGCTGTGGTTGAAAATCCTTGGCCCAATGTAAAACAAGCACTAGTGATTGCCGGGGCCGATCGCCGCGGCGCAATTTTTGGTGCTTACGATATTTCTGCGCAAATGGGGGTATCTCCTTGGTATTGGTTTGCTGATGTGCCAACCACCCAGCAAGGGCAAGTGTATGTAACGGCTGGTAGTCGGCAAGATAAGCCAGTAGTACGCTATCGAGGGATTTTTATTAATGATGAAGATCCTGCGTTAGGCGGTTGGGCGAAAAATAAATTTGGTGGTGTAAATGCACAAATGTACGAACATGTTTTTGAATTAATTCTACGTTTAAAAGGTAACTATATTTGGCCAGCAATGTGGGGTAAATCGTTCCATACTGACGATCCAAAAAACACCCTGATAGCCGATAAAATGGGCATGGTTATTGGCACTTCTCACCATGAACCAATGACACGTGCGCATAAGGAATGGCATAAATCAGACACTGATCCAACCATAGGTGGCGCTTGGAATTATGAAAGCAACAGTGAGAATTTAGCTAAATTTTGGCGTGGTGGCATTGAACGTATGATGTCAAAGGGGGCTGGTAAACGTTATGAAAGTTTAGTCACCGTTGGTATGCGTGGCGATGGCGATGAACCAATGTCTGAAGGCACAGCAACCGAATTATTAGAGAATATTGTAAATGCTCAACGAGAAATTATTGCCGATGTAACCCAAAAGCCAGCGAATGAAACGCCGCAAGTTTGGGCGTTATATAAAGAAGTACAAGATTATTACGACAAGGGTATGACCGTACCGGATGATGTTACCTTGTTATTTGCGGATGATAATTGGGGACAAATTCGCCGACTACCTACGAAAGATCTCGATAGAAAAGGCGGCTACGGGGTTTATTATCATTTTGATTATGTTGGCTTGCCACGAAATTATAAATGGACCAATACGATTCAAGTAGAAAAAGTATGGCAACAAATGAACTTGGCTTTTGAGCGCGGCGCACGCGATTTATGGGTGGTCAATGTTGGAGATATTAAACCGGTTGAATACCCTATAGATTTCTTTTTGAAAATGGCATGGAACCCACAAGCGATGACGCCTAAGGTCTTAGCTAATTATGCTGACAATTGGGCAGAGCAAACTTTTGGTAAAAACTTAGCTAAAGATATTGCTAGCTTAGTAAATCGTTACAGTAAATATGCGGCTCGACGTAAGCCTGAATTGATCAACAAAGATACTTATTCAATTGGTAGTGCCAATGACTTAGTACTCGATGGTGGTGAATTTTATCAGCATATTAAAAAGTGGCAAGCATTAGAGCGTGATATGGAGGCGGTAAAAGCTAAACTATCACCCGCGCAGTATTCTGCATTTTATCAACTAATTGAATACCCGATTGCTTCCTTAAGTAACTTATACGACTTGTACTTTTCTGCGGCATGGAATCATGAGTTATCTTTTTATCATGATCAACGGGCAAACCATTTTCGTAAAAGAGTGGAAGATGCTTGGGACAAGGATCAAGCGCTGGTTGATAAATATCACACCATTAACAATGGTAAGTGGTATGGGATGATGAACCAAGTACATATGAATTATGTTATTTGGAATGATCCCACTAAACAGTCAATGCCACCGGTGATGCAAGTGTATGGTGGTCGTAATAGAATTGATGTTGAGTTTGCGCCGATAAAAAGTGATGAAAAACGCTTAGTACTTGATGCCTCAGCCTATAGCAAAACGGTTAATAATGCAGGCATTACTTGGACCGCTATTGCTAATTTGGGGCAAGGAGATTCGGCAATGCTGGCGTTGCCACAAGGTAAGCCAGCCACTACAGTGGCAGACGAAATCCGCTTAGAATATAAGTTTACCCGTAAAGAAGCGGCGAACCTTAAAGTTTCGCTACAGTTAAGCCCATCGTTAGATACCATTGGCCGCGACGGTATGCGTATTGGTTTGTCTTACGACGATGGCCCAGTGCAAATACTTAATTTTAATTTATTACCTTCGGGAGGTGTTACACCTAACCCTGAAGAGCAATCTTGGATCGCTGCGGTTACTAACAATAATCACAGTGTTGATACGGTGTTTGAAAACGTTGCCAAAGGTGAGCATACCCTGAAAGTATGGCGATTGGACGATAATGTTATTTTGGAGCAGCTAGTGTTAGAACAGTTACCATTAACTGAAACTGACGATAATAGCTTTTTTACGTCGTTGATGAATTTATTTAATTAACGCTCGTATCAGAGTTGCCACTAGCGCTTTAACTTAAATAAGTCAGAGTGTTGCTAAGACTTGGCTCGATACCCTACACTCGGTACGCTTTAATATATAAAACATATAAATAAAAAATCATAAACGTATAAAGGCTTGCTAGTGATAGTAAGCCTTTTTTAGTCCTACCGTTTAACCGTTTAACCGTTTAACCGTTTACGTATAGGCTATTAATGTTTATTGAACGGCCTTATACTCGGTATAACTTGCTATAACTTGCTATAACTTGCTATAGGTTTGCTAGTTACCATTAGCATTAAGGTTTTATTCGTGTCTAAACTGATATTCAATTTTCTTTAACGCAATTCTCGGCCGGAAACAAGCTCTAGCATAGTTTCTCGAGTCACTCGTCATAACAAGTACGCTCAGTGGTGCTTATATGGACTCCTCGTATTGTACAATAAAAAACGTTTAAAAATTTAGATGCGCGCTTATATTCGGGCTCATAATACAAACTTGAAAAATATCTTTTGCTAAATCGATAGCTATTACGTTACATTGTGTGGACTTCTGGTAAACGTTGATTTGAAGGATTGCTTTTCACTTTATACCGCAAATCTCCCGTTAAGGGAGGAGTCCATACATCTCCTGCGTCGCTATTTTAACCACCCTTATTTTGCCTTAATGAGGCGTATAGTATCTACGTAATAATCTTAACTATTTAAAAAGGAAAACAATGAAATTCTTAACCATGATTGTATTTACAATAGCCTTGGTTGCCACAAATGCTATAGCTGAACCTAACAAGAAAATTCTAATTGTAGTATCGAACATGGTCGATATGGGCGATGCTGAAAAGCATGACGCAAGAAATAATTTATGGGAATTCGCACCACCTTATCACATTTTTGTTAGCCACGGCTTTGACGTGGATTTTGTATCACCTAAAGGTGGAAAAGTTGAGTTTATGATGGATCCCTTAGGGATAAGTAGTTATACCATTAAGCATGAAGGTTTTTTAGAAAAGGCGAATAGTTCATTCTCGCCTGCTCAAGTTGAACCTGCCGACTATTGGGGGGTATTTATTGGTGGTGGCTACGGTGTAATGTTTGACGTTGCAGATAACAAAAAAATTCAGTCGATTATCAGTAGTGTATATGAGTCAGGAGGTGTTGTTGGTGTTGGTGGTCACGGCTCTGCAGGTATTGCCAATGTGACATTGTCGAACGGTGAATATTTGATAAAAGGGATCAGAGTTGCAGGATTCCCTAACGCCACTGAAAAGTCTAAATCATGGGCAAAGCAAGGTACGCTGTTGCCTTTTCTTATTGAGAGTCAACTTAGCAAAAATGGCGCTATAGCTCTAAATAAGCAAACACTCAAAGATAAACACGCAGTGGTTATAGATCAACGTATTGTATCAACGATGTTTCTACCTTCAGCGGCACTTGTCGCAAAAGAAATGATAATGTTAAATACCTTGTAAAGGTACCTAGCAAGCCGTGTAAAAGAACAAAACACAGTTGGCTCGGTTCCGCTTTAGCTCACATTTTAGCCAAGCATTTTTAGCCCCTTAATGTGGGCGTTATGTATTAATTGCACTTTCCTCAAGAGGATAAAAATGAAAATTAGCATAGTTATTCCAGCTTATAATGAAGAGAAGTACATCGGTCGTTGTCTGGCATCAATAAATGAACAGGTGGCTCCACATGACTTGAAAGTCGAAACTATAGTTGTTTTGAATAGGTGTACCGATAAAACAGAAGATGTTGCAAAATCTCACGGAGCTATAGTTGTTAGGAACGACTCAAAGAACCTGTCAAAAATCAGGAATACGGGGGTTGCTCATGCAAAAGCTGAATGGGTAATCACAATTGATGCTGATAGCTGGATGTCTAAAGGCGTTTTAGCAGAGATAGCTAAACATGCGAAGCTTCCTAATGCGCTTGGTGGTGGCATACGAATTAAACCTGAAAGATTTTCAGCTGGAATAGCTGCGGGGTATGGAATGATGTTGGTGCCTGCTTTTTTTCTTGGATTATCATTTGGGATGTATTGGTTCAAAAAATCTGATTTTGATACTATCGGAGGTTTCGACGAAAAGTTGCATATTGCGGAGGACGTAGATTTCCTTAGAAGACTTAAATTGTATGGTCGTAAGAATGGCAGACGACACACCATAATATCAAATGAATCAATAACAACCTCTTGTCGTAAATTCGATGAATTTGGTGACTGGCATTTTGTTCGCCTGTTCGGTAACCCATGGCGTGTCAAAAGAGCAATATTGGGACAGGAACGAGAATACCTTGATAAAAACTGGTACAAGGTTAAGCGTTAGTGCTTATGTAGAATGCGCCATAAGGTAGGTAATTGAACAAAACATCGTTGTTTTTTGCTCGTGCCTCACCATTTATCGCTAACGTTTTTTGTTGCTTAATGCAGCGTAAGTTTATCGGAGTGTTCTTATCATATCTTGGCCGTGTGTTTTAAAACTTGAGGGTGATGACGAGCTTATTTATTTAGACTCGGAACATGAACTTAACAAAACGTGTAGTGAATTAATTTTTAACGATGATGATTACGTTATAGACTCGGCTGGTTTGCGTTATTTAATATCAAATACTATCGAGTTAATCAACACAACGAGAAGGTTAAGTGTGGACGAACTTAACCATTTAATGCGCGCTCATGAGTTCAACAAGGCGGCGCTTTGTCTTACTAAAATACATTTTTTGACCGTGTCTGATGCCATAAACGCATTGAGTTATTGAATAAATATTTAAGCTATTCAGCGAGACTCAACAAGGGCATGATTAGTTATTGCCTAGTCGGACAATTTATTGAATATTGTGCTTTAAAGAAAAATTGGCTGGGCAGGTTTTCTTCTTTTTAGGTGGCATTATTAAATGTGGTGATGCAATTGATGAGGCAGCTCACCATGGTATTATCGCTAGTTCGGGTTATGTATTTCATTGGGATAGTCAGCGACAGTAAATGTTAGTTTCTGTGGGTATGAATCGGCTTATATCTAGCGCGGTAGCCGCTTGGTGATAAACCTATTTTTCGTTTAAACAACTTGGTAAAAGAGCTAATGTCGGTATAACCTACAGTGTGAGTTATTTCATCAATGGTTTTGTTTGACTGGATTAAGTATTTACTTGCCGCACTTAGTCTTACCTCTTGCAAATAGCTTAAAGGCGTTACCCCGGCAGCGTGTTTAAACCGACGTATCATAGTACGATTTGATAAACCAAATTGTTGGCTTATTTGTCCGATGGTGATCTCGGTATGATAATTATCTTCCATCCAGTCTTGAATGCTTCGTACGGCAGTATCGTGATGATATTTTTTACTGATCAAAGGTGAGTAAGTGAGATTTCCTGTACGGCCGGTATCAATAACAAAAGCTTTAGCGGTACCTATCGCGGTTTCATGATCGCAAAATAGCTCAACTAAATATAACGCTAAATCGAACCATGCTAGTCCGCCTCCATCGCATAATATGTTTTTGTCGTGAGTAATTAGCTGATCGGGTTTCAAATTTACATCAGGATATTTTTGACGAAATAAAGACTCAAATCCCCAATGGGTAGTGGCAGCTTTATTGTTTAATAAGCCAGCTTCCGCCAAAAAGAATGAACCTGTGCTATTGCTGCCAATTACGCATTTACTGTGATCTAACTGCTTGAGCATTTCAATAATTTCGGGATTTTCCTGTAAGGTTTTTTCAAGATCACCGGCAATAGTCGGTATTAAATAAACGTCGCTGTTAGTCACTTCTTGTAAAGCGCAATGGGGCATAATAGTTAAGCCGTTTAAGGTCTGAATGGGGGCTTTATTCCAAGTGGCTATTTGCACCTTAAATTTAGGCTCTGCTTGCTTATTATTAAACTTGTTCCACGACACCCCCGCTAAACTTAATAAGTCGCTTATACCGGTTAATGCGCTTGCTAATACATAATCAAAGCCAATAACAGTTACTTTTATCATTAAAATACTTCCTAAAAACCATCAATAAAATACACCAATGGCAAATATAACCCAATATATGTCACTTTTTACAATTAGTTTTATTGAACTTAACTGTCACACTAAACAAAAAAGTGGTGATTTATATGGAAAATGTTCAAACGCATTATAGAAATTGTAATATTTGTGAAGCCATGTGTGGTGTAGAAATAAAGCATCAAGACAAACAAATACTGTCAATAAAGGGTGACAAGCAAGACCCTTTCAGCAAAGGTCACATATGCCCTAAAGCAACAGCACTACAAGATTTTTACGAAGATAAAGACCGCTTAAAGTCGCCAATAAAACGCACAGAAAATGGTTGGGTAGAACTCACATGGGAAGAAGCCTACACCGAAATAGCTCAACAATTTAATCGCGTTCAAGCTAACTATGGCAAAAATGCTCTCGGCATATATTTGGGTAACCCTAATGCACACAACGTAGGTAACGCCTTATTTTTAAAACCTTTCATGAAATCTCTTGGCACCATCAATCGCTTTAGCTCGGCGTCAACAGATCAAATGCCACATCATGTGGCGTCAAATTACATGTTTGGTAATGGCATGTTAATTCCTGTGCCTGATATTGATCGCACAGACTTTATGTTAATTATTGGTGGTAACCCGGTTGTATCAAACGGTAGTATGATGACCGCTCCTGGCGTTGTACAACGTATTAAGGGTATACAGCAACGTGGCGGTAAAGTGGTAGTGGTTGATCCTAAGCGCACTAAAACCGCCAACATTGCTGATCAGCACTTATTTATTCGTCCTGAAAAAGACGCCTTGTTATTACTTGCCATGATCTATTGTGTGTTTGAAAGCAAACAGGTTAATTTACGCCATTTATCATCACTGATTGAAAACATCGACCAATTAGAAATAATTGCTAAAAGTTACGCGCCTGAAGATGTAAGTGAATACGTAGGGATAAAAAGTGAAGATATACGAACCTTAGCGAGTGACATGGCAAGTGCAGAATCTGCCGTTTGTTACAGCCGTATGGGGGCATCAACCCAAACGTTTGGCGGATTATGCCAATGGCTAACCAATGTACTTAACATTATTACCGGTAATTTGGATCGCGAAGGTGGAGCTATGTTCCCATTACCAGCATTCAACTTATTAAGACAAAAAACTCGAGGTGTGCCAAGTACGTTTGGTCGACATACTTCTAGGGTCAGAAAACTGCCTTTTTTTAACGGCGAATTTCCGGTTGCTACTCTAGCAGAAGAAATTTTAACGGCAGGCGAAGGCCAAATTAAAGCGATGATCACTATTGCAGGTAATCCGGTATTGTCTACCCCTAGCGGGCAACATTTGGCGAAAGCCTTTGATCAGCTTGATTATATGGTATCGGTAGACATTTACCTTAACGAAACCACCAAGCACGCTAACATTATTTTGCCCGCAACCTCTGGCGTTGAAAACTCTCACTTCGATATATTTTTCAATAGTTTTTCGGTGCGTAATACCGCTAAATATTCCGCTCCACTGTACGAGAAAGGTGAAAATCAAAAGTCTGATTGGGAAATATTAAGAGACTTATCTGCCCATATTACCGATACCCCAGTTACTCCTTATACACCGGAAATGATTTTAGATATGGAGCTTAAAAGCGGCCCTTATGGTGAAGAAGGCATGAGCTTACAAACTTTAATCGATAATCCGCATGGTGTCGATTTAGGACCGCTACAAACCAGCCTTAGCGACAGACTGTTAACAGCGAATGGTAAAATAAATTTAATGCCGCAACTCTACATTGATGATTTACCGCGCTTGAATGCTGTTATGAAAAAATCAGCAAAAAATACCGACTTTCCGTTTGAACTGATTGGCCGTCGATTAGTAAAAAGCCATAATACCTGGACGCAAAATTCAGCTCGCCTAATAAAGGGGCGTGATCAGTGTACCTTAGAAATTAATCCGGAAGATGCCAAATCTCTCGGTATTGTTGAAGGACAATCCTTATTAGTTAGCTCATTGGTGGGCGAAATTAAAATCAATGCCACAATTACTGCCGATATTCATCAAGGGGTTGTGTGTATGCCACAAGGTTGGGGACATAATCAAAAAGACACCCAAATGAACGTTGCCGCAACGCAACCGGGCGTTAGCATTAACGATTTAACCGACGCTAACCGGGTTGATTTATTGACCGGTAATGCGGCCTTAAATGGCACACCTGTCGCTATTGCTATTTTTGAGGATAAAAGATAACAGATAAAATAAAACGGTAAGCAGTAACATGAAGTACGTAATACCAGTTTCATTAAGTTTGTGATCTTGTTGTGTGTAGGAAAAATAAATCAGGGCAAGGCGCTTGATTGAGCAATAGCGGGCTTTTGAGATTGAAAGCAACGCTGCCGTGGAGTATTTTAACCCGCACAAGTGGGCAATAATTTAATGATATTGGTATAAATCCGTTATGGCCGTTTATAGTGGGTTGGCTATTATTGCTATGCACCACTATTTTTTATGGAAATTAGCTTAATTAACGGGCTATGGCAATGGTTGCTTTTTGCGCTAGTTGTATGCGTTAGTGGTTTGTCTACCCACGTGCCAATCGGCAGGATCTCATAAGCTGATATTGCTGTTTGGTGCAGCAGGGTTTAGGTTTATTAAACACTACAACCATGATAATTAGTGCTGTTCAAGCAATAATACCTTGCGAGGGTACTGTTTATCCATTGACCAAATAGTGCTTGATCGCATCCTTGTAATTTCTACTGACTTTTATTTGGTCAAACTCGCCAAGTTGTAAAAAGTATTCCCCCTTAGTGTGTGGGATGACTTTTTTAATGTAATTCAAATTTACGATAGTAGAGCGGTGTACGCGTTTAAACATCTTAGGATCTAAATCTTTTAACAGATCTTTTAAGGTACAACGTTTAATATGGGTGACTCCCGCGGCATGCAAACAAGTATAATCGCCTGCGGCATCAATCCATTCTATATCAGGTTGTTTGAGTAAGGTTAGGCCATCGCGATCTTTGATGATGATTTTTTTATCAAGCGCTGTTGTTGTGCTTTCTTGTTGGCTGAGTTGCTTTTGTGGCGGGTTGACCTCAGCTATATTCGCGCTGGTTTTAGCAATATTACTTTTGCTAGCGCTACCCTTATTATCACCATCACCATGTTCATGACTGTTGATGGTATCTAAAGCATTGATCAGCCTTTCTTTGTGTTCTAGTTGCCCGCTTTTATTGTCTGCGATTGCTTGCTTTTCTTGGCTTAAACGTGCTTTGGCTCGGGTAATTGCCCGTTCAATATGGGCTTGATCAATAGGCTTTAATATATAGTCTACCGCATGAATATCAAAGGCATGCAGTGCATACTGTTCAAACGCGGTAACAAAAATAACTAATGGCATGATGTCCGCTTGTATTTTTTTGATAACACCAAAACCATCAATGCCTGGCATGTGAATATCTAAAAACAATAAGTCAGGTGCTAATGTTGTGGTTGCTTCGATGGCTTCCTTACCATTTTTACATTCGGCTATAATGTCAAGATCACTATGTTTTTGTAACTTTGACCGTAACAGCCTTAATCCTAAGGGTTCATCATCTACGATAATACACGTTAGTTGTGTCATAGTTTTACCTCGGTAAATGTATCATCTGGTGCTTGCTTAGCATCTGCAGATGTTAGGTGATCATATGATGAGTAACTATTATCCTGATGGGGATAATGGCAGGGGATCTCTATACGTGTTTTCAGTGAGCCTTGCTCAGAGATACTCATATCAAAAAGATAATCTTTGTCGTAAACAGTTTGCAACCGGCTGTTAATATTGTGAAGCCCAATGCCTTTTCCTGAAAAAGGGTGAAAGTTATCACGATCAATTTTGATGCCGGAGCCGCTATCACTAAGTTCAATCACCAATTTATCATTGGCTATGTTAGCCGTTAAGGTAATTGTACCGCCAAGTTCATTCTTGGCAATGGCATGTTTCATCGAATTTTCGATAATAGGTTGCAATAATAAACTGGGTATTTTTGCTAATTTTGCCGGTGCTGTTACGGAAAAATCGAACTGTAATCGATCGCCAAAGCGTGCTTTTTCGATATCGAGAAACAAGGTCAGAATAAATAATTCTTCCGCGAGTGTAGTTTCTATATTAGGCGTACTTTCCAGTGAATGGCGTAAAAATTGGCTTAATTTGATGATGACATTTTGTGCTTTATCATTTTCTTCAAATTCTACTAAGGCATTAATGGCATTAAGGGTGTTATATAAAAAGTGGGGATTTAACTGATAGCGGAGCATTTTCATTTGCGCATCTTTGGCTATCGATTGCGCTTTTATTCGTTTTAATTGCTCCCGCTGTGCCTGCCCCTGTGCAATAAGGGTGGCGTTATGTTCACGTTGCAATAATTTATAGAAGTTAGTGACGTAGAATAACCCTGCCCAGAAGAGAAAGATAAAAATACTGCCGAAATACCAGCCGCCAAAATCTTGCCAAATATTTTTTTCTTCGGTGAGATGCATAAAGGTTTGAATGCGCAGTAAAGTCCAGACAAAGGACACCAGTATCACTAATATAATGCTATAGGAAATATTTTTGGCGATAGATTTTTGCCAAATTCTTAATAATAACCAATGTAGTGGAATCGAAAGTACTAAGCCAAGGAATGCTTGTAACAGCATATGACCAATATAATTCCAATCATATTGACCATACCAAAGGGTGAGGGTAAAAAGACTAATAAAACAAGTAAACAGCCAAAAAATCAACTGCATAAATAAGAATTGATACACCGAGTTATCAAGGGGATTATTTAATTTGTGTGACAGTGTATCCGATACTTTCGGATTTAGTGGCTGACCGTTTTGTGAGTTAGCGTTTAAGGAATGGCTTTTTTGTTGGTTACTATGCTCAAACATGGGCTATCGGCTACTTATTATTGCTAGTGTGGTTAATAGACCATGTTTGTATAGGGGTGGCAAATCACCCGTTATGCATGGCTTACTACGGCTTGGCCCATTTCTACTTGAGCAGCTGCTTCATCGGTTTGCTGTAACACTGTTTGCGCTGACGCGGATGTTACTTCTTGTTGATACAACGATTGCATCACCAATTTTGGTGTACGATCAACATAAAAAAGTCCCCAATGCTTTTCTGGCTCTTGAGGATGTGGCGATCCTTTCCACGGCTCATCGAAAGCTTCAAACACAAAGGTCAGAATTTTTTCTTGATTGGTCCACGCTAACAGTTGCCCATAATATTCAGCTTGTAATGCTTCTGAGGCATTCCAGGTTTCGATACCGCGACCATTCGATTGCGTGGTCCAACCCGCTTCGGTGATCACTACGGGTTTATCTGGGTAGTGATGTGCTACAGAATAATAATTTTGCTTGGTATATTCAAGTGCATCTTCCATGGTTCTATATTCCCAAGCAGGGTAGGTATGAATTGAAATGAAATCTAACTCAGCGACCAACGGTGCTAATTTATAGGTCCATGGCACATAATTTTCACAAAAGGTGATCGGCTGCTTAATACAACGTTTAATTAATCGGACATACTCTACCAGCGATTGTACTGGTACCATATGATCGGTCCAATCAACACTGGCTTCATTACCCAC
>Ga0105355_10002966_pt1 | contig 15049 bp, 9 predicted proteins | sample GOMGulsemesocosm_2_FD_83508 | JGI IMG/M metagenome (GOLD analysis project Ga0105355, IMG submission 83508) | Methane-oxidizing microbial communities from mesocosms in the Gulf of Mexico - GOM9C Gulf of Mexico | ecosystem: Environmental > Aquatic > Marine > Cold seeps | place: Gulf of Mexico... | reverse complement strand
TGCATCATAAGTATTGTTATCTAGTGATTTAGAGCGAAGCAAGTCGCTGCCCATTTGCATGAACGGAATACCTTGGCTCATCAATACAATTGATTGCGCCACATTTTGAGCACGCACACGATCAGATAATGTCATATCATATGGCAAGCTCAGTTGTAACTTATCCCACAAGGTTTCATTATCATGCTTATCAATATAGTTAATGATATCAGCTGGATCTTGGGCATAAGAACTAGGTGAAAAGCTACGCCCTTCTTTTGCTGTACCACTTGCAGATTTAAGTGTGTAGTTAGCTAAAGTGCCTGCCATACCCAATCGAATAATATCTTGATCATTCAAATCGCCATCAGTAATAAATAAAGCACCATCACGAACACGATCCCGTAAACGGTCATTAAACGTCCCTATTTGTGAGCCCGCTAAGTTCATTTGATGTGCATGCTCTAATCCACGATCACCACCTTGATATAATGGGTCCCATGCTTCACCATAAAAGTAATTATCTGGATCAACTGCCTGTATTGACTCTCTTGCTGCAAACATTTGATCTTTAGTGCCATGTCCCATTAAATCAAAACGAAAACCATCAACGCTATAGTTTGTAGTCCAGTTTAGTAGTGAATCAACCATTAACTTGTCCATCATTTGATGTTCAAGTGCCGTATCATTGCAACAAGTAGACTGAATAACTTCACCGGTAGTTATATCACGATTGTGATAATAACCTGGTACTACTTTATCTAATACGGAGTTGTCCCATAAACCAGCTGCATTCGTATGGTTATAAACAACATCCATCACCACACGTAAACCAACTTCATGTAATGCCATATTCATAGTGCGCATTTCGAGTATTCTGGCAGCACCATCTGGGTTTGATGAATAACTGCCTTCTGGCGCATTAAAGTGCTTAGGATCATAACCCCAATTAAAATCATCAAATTCACGCATGGCTTCAACTAGCTGACGTGCATCATTGGTATAAGGTGAAAAACTCGCAAAAACATCTTTAATAATGGCCGATTCATCTTCACTAGCACATACTTTAGCATCTGGTTTTAGTTTACATAAATCCCCAACCGTATCTGAAATATTGACTTTTTTATAGCTGGCTTCATTAATACTCGCAATATCATTTGAAGGTAACGTTTGAAAATGCGTTAAGCCATTTTCTACTAGTGTATTTAAATGTTGAACTGGCTTTGAGTCTTCTGTAAAAGCTAAATATTTACCGCGATTAGCTTTACTGGTGCTGCTATCAGATACACTGAAATCACGAATATGCCCTTCGTAAATTATTGCATCTTCTGGATTTGTAATTATTGGTATAGTATGTCCATCCCAACCATCAGGTTTAAGTGACTCATCATTCAAGTTTACAAACTGACTGTAATCGCCATTAGTTGATAAACTAATTGAATACGGGTCCGTTACTTCTAGCTGTTCAATTGCCGCATTTTGTGAATGATAAACACTCATATCAAAGGTGTAGAATTGACGGTCTAAACTAGAAATATCTCCACTATACGACCAGATACCAGTTGCACTGTTTTCGACCATATCAAAGCTATTAGCCAACGTTTTATCACTATTGTAAACATTTAGCTTAAGAGTTTGTGCAGTTGGCGCCCATACTGATACTTCAACTTTATCATCAATATAATTAACACCTAGTAAAGCTTCATCTGCATCATTGTCGCCAGACGTATATAGGGCATCTAAAACTTTGCCAGTTTGAATAAAGGTTGCTTTTAATAACTGTCCATCGGCATCATAAGCTGCCAATGCGATTTGGCTTTTAAGCATTGCTTTAGCTTCTTCGGATGTCCATTCACCTTCAAATGCCAACCACTCATTAACAAGTGGTGCGATTGCTTTTTGAGCATCATTAAGCTCGCTACTATTTAACGAAATTGCAGTACCGTTAAGCATATTTGTATCTGGGTCAATTTCGAGACTGGCATCACTGCTATAGTGTAGTTTTACACTAGGCGCATCTAGGCTTGCGATATCCCATACAAAAATATTACTGTCGATCCAATGCGCTGCAATCTCTTCTATCACTAACGGTTGCTCGCCTAAACTGGCAATTGGATATTCAAATACATCACCATTTTTTGAAATGGTAAAGTTCATACGAGTATAGTCTGGATCATCTTGATTTAACGGCATGGTTTTATTGCCACCACCAAGCTCTTTATCATCACCGTCATGAATAATAAAATTGCCACAGCCGTTATGATCTTCTAACAAATCAATTTGCCAATATGCACCATAAACTGGGTCTATACCTGTGAATTTATGACCATCATTCCAATCACTTTCACTATATTCTTCACCGTAAGCATTACATGTATCATCATTCCAAGTATGAAGGCGATATTTATCGTAATTCTCATTACTCGTCGAATTATCTTTATCATCTGGGCGGTTATAAAATAATATTGCCTGATTTTCTGAAGGGAATATTGTTGGTATTGCAGCATTGGGATCTAAACCAATAATACAAATTTCATTATTTTCATCTGGTACTGTAGGCAATGGACATTGAATTGCCACAGGTGCAATACACATAGCACCTGCAGCGTCAGGAACCATAGGCGTATTACACGTTAATAGAACCTCACCTGGCGCACTATCACTTGAACTACCACAGCCCAAAAGGACAGCAATGGATATGGCTACACTTGATAGCTGTAGCTTATTTTTATCTTTAAACATGAAGAATTTCCTGTAATCTTGTTTTTATTAGTCATGTTCTAGTCAAAACATGACTTTTTATTGCTTACATTGAGTAGGTAAAACCTAAGAATAATTGGCGACCAAAATACTGCTGAGTCCCCGTTTTAAGTTCGGTTCCAAAATAGCTTTTAGTAGGTTCATCAGTTAGATTATTAACTTGAAATACGGTACTCAGGTTATCTGTAAATTGATAAGAAGCCTGATAATCAATAACGGTTTCGCTACCAAAGTTCACTACTTGTTCATTCACCCCCCATTGCTCAGATACAAACTCATCGCGATAACGCATGCTTACACGCGTTTCAAACCCTTGATATTCCCAGAACAATGACGCAGAAAAAACATTTTCTGATAAACCTGCTATTGGTTGAGGTCCAACAACATCACCTGAGGTAGTGATCCGTAAAATTTCACTTTCGGTATATGAGTAATTGACGTTGGTACCTAAACCAGACCAGATACTAGGTAAGAAACTAAATATTTGTGTATAAGCCAGTTCGATACCACGAATATAACCCCCTTCTTCATTATTCACCGCAGTGCTAAAAGAACCATTAAAAGTATCAACTGTTAGTTGCTCGCCGGTGATCGGATCTTCAATATCTACCGTTTCTGGCACGTTAAAACCGTTAGAAGCAAAGTCAAATTCTTCTATTTGAGTTGATTGAACAAAAGACCCGATATCTTTGTAAAATAAAGCAGCAACAAAAGCACCATCTGTCTCTTCAAAATATTGCTCGTAAGAAATGTCATATTGAGTGGCGTAAGTTGGGCGTAAATGTGGACTATTGTCTGCAGAGCCTGTGATTTCACCCGTATCAGCACTTGATATGTCTTCATTAATTGAATAACTGGCATTTGAAGCCAAACGATTAATAGCTGGGCGTGACATCACTTTTGCTGCAGCAAAACGCAATTGTGAACTCTCGGTTAAATGAAAATTAAGATTGAGAGATGGCAAGTAGTCTGTGTATGAAATACCCTGAATAGTAGGACGATAGTTATTGTTAATTAAACCAACTTCATCTGTAATATTTTGCGCACCCAGAGTGACATCACCACCTACATCCTGTAATACGGTTGCCGACTGATCCGTTTTAACCATACGAATCCCCAGATTACCCGTCACCACCATACCGCTTATTTCAGTATTTATATTGGCCATCATGTAAGCTGAAAATATTTTTTCGTATACTTCACCACTTTGCAATAATGTCCACTCTGAATTGTTACCCTTATCTGCACCATTGATCACACCTGGCGCAGTATCACCCCAAGTTTGAACCGGTTGTGGTATTCCGTCAGGAAACCAGGCATTTAGCGCACTGTCGAGGTCGATTGATAAATAATCAGGAAAATGCGCAAACTCACCTTCAAAACTCACAATATCAACCATATCTTCAGTTAAAACCAGTGGTGTTTCAACTGAGCTAAATGCGCCACCATCACCGTATTCAAACATTGAACGACTGCTTGAATAAGTACGATCAGAGTAACGAGAACCCACTTCTACAGAGCCGATGAAACTGTTATCTTCTAATTCATATTTAAGATCAAGTCGAATCGCGCTGAGTTCATCCTCATTTTGATACGGATAAATACCATATTTACTCAGTAAAACACTGTCTATATCTGAAAATGCAGCAGCTTGATTAAAACCAACATCTGGTAAATCAGAACCATTTAATAAATATGAAATTGACACATTTTTATCAAGCACAGGTACTTCAGCATGAGCATCTTCAGCAACTAATGCCCATAACAAACCATTTCTAAAGTCACTTTTTGCATTAGAATGTGAAACATCAAAAGTAGCAGATAATCTATCTGTTACCTGCCAGTCAGCATTTATGCCAAAACTTCCAATTTGATCATGTTCGGTATTATCATCATTCACGATTTCTACATGGGGCGAACTCGCTTTAGTTCGGTTAAAGTTACCACCAATAATCGCATTACCATCGTAAATTGGATTAGCTATTGCTGATTGCGTGGGGTCAAGCATAACTCTAAATCCGCGAGCGAAATTCTCCTTATCAAAGGTAGAGTAAAAAGCATCCGCTTTAAGTGTGAAGTTATCAACAGGTGCCCATTCAATCGTGGTCACATAGCCATTTCTAACTTCTTCACCGCCTTTATGCTGTAGTTCAAAACCATTACTTAAATATTCATCTGCAGGATCATCTTCAGAGCCATTTGTATCATTATCTAATCCATCAACGTCTCTATGTTCACTATAGTCAAAACCAATGAATTGTGAAGCAACACTAGGCTGTAACAAACGCGCATAACCCACAGCGACACCTAAAGTATCCTCAAGATATTTACCTTGATATGAAAGGCTAAATCTATGACCTAGCTCGGTAGCATCAGGGATCTCAGATGCGCGATCGTTGTACATCATACGAGTATTAATATTAAATTTATGTTTTTCGTCATTAGATAGAGGACTGGCAGTTGTCAATTCAACCGTACCTGCAATACCACCTTCAATTAAAGAAGCTTTTGGTGTTTTATAAACAGCTGCTGATGAAATAAGCTCAGACGGATATTGATCAAATTCAATACTACGAGAGCCGCTCGTTGATACTTGTTCACGACCATTTAAAGTCGAAAAAACAAATCCACCAGACATACCGCGAATATTAATTTGTGCAGCCTGACCACCTGTACGCACAGCTGAAATACCAGGTAAACGCGTTAATGCGTCCGCCATTGAAACATCTGGCAATGCGCCTAGATCATCGCCAGATAATTGCTCACTGACCGTATCAGAGAATCGCTTTTGGTTTATAGCCTGGATCAGACTGCGTTTAAAACCTGATACTTCAATAACTTCCATATCAGTTTGTTCAGTGTTTACATTTTCTGCTTTTTTTATTTCGTCTTGCTCAGCAAATACCAAAGGTGAACATAACCCGGCTGATATTAATGCCACCATCAAGGATGTTGGTTTGAATTTAGACATGAACTTTGAACCCCATTATTTTCCAAGTTTTATTGTTTTTATAAAAGAGTGAAACATCTTCCTTTATTTGTTCAATAATCAGTCTAACGAGGTGGGGGAAGTTAATACATATTATGCATACGTATTCAAAACAAGTTTATTACATTACATTTACAATGGGTTTTATTAATGAGCTAAGTATTGAGAACAAGATAAATTAATCATTTAAGGCAAAGCGACTAATTATTAATGCTGACTTTGCCTTGTTTTAATGATTTACCATTTCCAAAATGAACTATTAATTGATTTGGTTTTCTCTGTTTTAGGTGATAAATACCAAGTTTGGTTTTGTACACCTGAACTTTGTGCATAATCTAAAAATAAATCGTATGCATCACCTAAATCAACATACTCTAGCGGTGGTACCCAATCATCTGGAAATACTAATGCATAAGGGTAACCAGACTCATCTTTATATTGAATATCAGCGCTACCACTATTGGTAGAGAAGTTAAGTCGTGTTGCATTACCTGGTAAATGTAATTCATACCCTGTTGCTTCAGTATATATATAAGGGTCATAAGGCGGAGTCGGAACTTGGCTAAATGCCACACTTGTATCTAAATCAAAAGCGACACTAAATTTTTTGCCTTGAATTGCAGCCTGATCTGCTAATGTATTTACAAACTGTTGACCAGGAATGTTCATTAAGCTTTTGCTATCACTTAATATTTTGACATCAAAGGAGTTTGTTACATCTTCTAGCTTTGGATAGCCACTTATTTGATTGGTAGTACCCGCTTCAAATATATTGATAGTCGCAGTGCCATTTACGTCAGATAAAAATGGTAAGTGTAAGTACCAATCATGCGTATATGATGCTCCTCTAGCTATCATATAGCCCGTTGCAACTAAGGATACAACCTCAGTATCATTCATACCAAAACCAACTCTATAGCCAATAACCAAATCATTAAAATCGTAATCACCTCTTTGTGGGTAATTATCTTCATAGGTCACAACATAATATGAATCACTGCTAGGGTAATATACCCATGAATCAACAGGATTATTAATTTGATTTTGAGCAATAACTAATGGTGCTTCATCCTCACCTGGTGCGAGAGTTGTTAAATATAGTGCATCTTCATTTGTGATAATTGCAATGTCTTCAGGACCATTTGAATAATCATAAAATGCTTCAGGATCACCCAAGCTAACATTGGTATCTAAAAACTCAATTGTAAGAATCGCCTCTGTTGCAGATGAAATATCATCACCAACAACTATGGTTAAAACACCATCAAAATAATCAGCCACACCATCACTATTTGGTGTGATACGAGAAGAACCGGTTTCGCCAATTAAAGTATAATACCGCTCTCTATTTGTTTCACCAGATTCTGCAACAAGTGTTGTTGTTGGTGTACTAAAATCACTATATTGTGTACTTACACCACCACTTGTAATCGTAATATAAGCAGATTTAACCGTTACGCCCTGACTTTGTGCTTTCTCAGTACCATTAGCAGCCTCATTAACATCAACTGCAAATACTAATTTTCCGCTATTACTTTGGCGAAATGCTTCTAATTTTTCTGAATCAGGGTCTTTTTTATTTATCTGTGCTTCAAATAAATCAACATTAGCAAAGCCTTTTTTAATTGTGTCTTTAAGTGCTACTGATTCTAAACTTTTAGTGGGTAAGGCTATCATTAACAAACTAATAAAAATAAATAATCTCATAATATTATCTCCCCAGTAAATTGTTCTTCAGTTGCGATAGGTGAAAACAAATCAAAGTAAACTCTGTCAACTGATGAAGGTAAGTGCAGACTAAAAGCCTTCATACTGGCAACTTTACCTAAAAATAAAACCTTTTGATCGACTGTATAAATTTTTAAGTAAACTTCGCTTGAGCTAAAACCATAATCTTCTGGCAAGATAGATATCGAATGTGACATATACTGACTAAATTGTGCGTTATCTGAAATTGGATTATCAACAAGTAAAGTTGATGTTTCAACGGGAGGTGTAGTGCTTACAGCTGGAGGGGTTTTAGACTCAGATTCACCACCTCCCCCGCCGCAGCCAATCAATGTGCTTATTAATATAATATTCCATATTTTTTCTCTCATCATAGCAACCTTAATATTTATTAATACTAGATATAGCTATATTCAATAATCAAACCAAAACTAACTAATTGATTTAAAATTAAAAATAATATTATTATTGCTGTTTTTTGCAATCTGCAATGCAATATAAAATTTAAATTATCTTTTTGAGTTTATAATATGACGATAATTTACTAAAACATTTCATACTCATAAATATTTTTGATTCTCTGCTAATATAAAAAGACCTGTACCCTAGTTGGTTATTAATGAAAACATTCATTTTTTTGTTATTTATTAATTCTTGCTCGCTTTATGCCACTATCGTCACTTTTTGCTATGAGGATAGAAACTTCCCCCCTTATATTTTTTCTACTTCAATCAATGACCAACCAAAAGGTTTAATGATAGATTTAATTTCATTGTCCGCTAAAGATGCCGGGATCACAGTCAATTTAATATCTAAACCTTGGCTAAGATGCCAGAAGCTCGTAAAACAAAACCAAGCTAATGCATTATTTGCAATGATCCAAACTCCAGAACGAAGCCAAATATTTGCATTCCCTAAAAGTTTAGATTCAAAACAAGCTTATCTATTTAAAGGTGAATATGCTTTATTCATTCAAAAAGGAGGCCCTTTTGATTTAGATAAAACTAAAAATCCTTTAATTAATAAAAATGGATTAAACCTCGATGTATATTACCCATTAGCAAAATATGGTTTATCTGCTCCTTTAGGTTATGTAGTGCGAAAAATATTAAAAGATAAAAACGTATTAAGTTCGTTAAACCTCACTCCAATACAAGGCCTTAAGTTTGTAGCAAATGGCAAGCTGGATGGATTTGTTATCGACAGACAAATAGGTCTATTTTTAAGTAAAGAATTAGAGTTAGAACATAAACTTAATACAACTAAACACAGCCTTTTACAAACAAAATGGCATGCCGCATTTAATAAAGCGTTTTATCAAACAAACCAAAAGAAAATAGATGAATTTTGGAATGCATTTGAAAAACATCGAAACCATTTAATCAATAAATGACCTTTAGAATAGGTAAAACCCCAATCTAAAACCAATTAGATATTATTTCCACACTACTGACACTTATTGTCAGTAGGCTCAGTTACACTTGTGCCTCACTTAATCGAAGGAGAGAACAAATGGCACAGGCTGTTGAAATAGTACACTTTAAACTCAATGAAAATGTAACCGATACTGATTTTTTAAAATCAAATGATGCGTTTGAAAAGTTTTTAAACGAACAACCGGGTATGTTGTATCGTTCATTATGTAAAAGTAATTCCACTGCAACTTATACTGATATCGTTTACTGGCAGAGCTTAGAGCAGGCGCAAGTTGCACAACAAGCATTTTTTGATTCTGAGCTTTGTATTGAGTTTGCAAAATGTATCGAAAAAGATTCTGTAATATTAGATCATTTAGATATACTGGCTCAAAGCCAATGTGATAGCCAAGCTAAAGCTTCATAGGCCTATATAACTCAAATAAGGATATTAAGTGCGTAAAGCAGAGCGATTATTTCAAATAGTGACATTGCTTCGAGGTCGTCGTTTAGCAATTACTGCTAAAACGCTTTGTGAAACATTAGAAGTTTCAGAGCGCACTATCTATCGTGATATTCAAGCTTTAATACTGTCAGGCATACCTGTCGAAGGTGAAGCAGGTATCGGCTATTTATTACCAAGTCATTTTGAATTGCCACCGCTGATGTTTTCAGTTGATGAATTAATGGCTTTGATGCTTGGCAGTAAAATGGTGCAAGCTTGGAGTGATAAAACTTTAGCAAAGAGTGCCACCAGCGCATTTGAAAAAATTGAGGCTATTATTCCAGAGCATTTGCAACAAACTCAGCCAATGCCATTTTTAGTGCCTGACTTTCACATAGAGCAAAAACACAGTGATTATTCAACTAGCATACGACAAGCGATACAAACGTTTAATGTATTAAAAATAAGTTATGTAGATGCTAAAAATGATGCCAGTGATAGGTTTATAGAACCATTGAGCTTAGTATATTGGGGAGCTAAATGGACTATCATCGCCTTTTGTATATTAAGACAAGATTATAGAGAGTTTCGTATTGATCGTATTCAAACCCTGCAAACTACTGAACAAAAGTTTGCAACATCTGATACTAAAAATATTACGCATTATTTAGCGCAAGTATCAGCACCGCAATAATTATCAGTGCTGATATTAAGTTTTGGCTATTTATATTAGCTCAGCTAACATGCTGTCATCATATTCAGTTAATGCTTTTGACGTTTTAACTTTCTCTATGTAATCTGGATTGGCGATTAATGGTCGACCAATTGCAATTAAATCAGCATCGCCACGTAATACAGCTTGTTCACCGGTTTGAGCTGAATAACCCCCACTTGCGATTACTGTTCCGTGGTAATTTTTGCGAATATATTGTGTTACTGTGCCATCTAAATAATCTATTTTGCTATCTTCAAACATGCCAGTATGCACATAAGCGAGTTCAATTGAGTTTAGTTTACCTAGCACATAATCAAATACAGCAACATCTTTTTTATCATGCGCCATATTAAAATAGGCCGCAGGTGATAAACGTAATCCTACATGATCAATCTCTTTTTTAACCACATCAATGACATCAAACAATAAACGACTCATATTTTCTGGCGTTTGGCCCCATTCATCTTCTCTTTCATTTGCAGCGTAATGTAAAAACTGGTCAATTAAATAGCCATTTGCGCCATGAATTTCAACGCCATCAAAGCCTGCTTTTTTAGCATTGGCTGCGGCAAGCCCAAAATCAGTTATTACTTGTTTTATATGCTCAGGTGTCATTTCTTGAGGCTCACCATAATGTAAGTCTTCCATGCGAGGCACATGTCCTTCTATAGCCAACGCAGAAGGTGCCATAGGTTTTTCGCCATTTAAAAAGTGAGGGTGAGATACTCTGCCTGTATGCCACAATTGTGCAAATATTTTACCGCCATTTTGATGCACTCTTTGTGTTACTGCTTTCCATGCATCTACTTGTTGCTGATTATATAAACCAGGTGTATTTGGGTAGCCTTGGCCAGATTGGGAAATTAGCGTTGCTTCAGTAATAATTAAGCCAGTATCTGCACGCCTTGCGTAATATTCAGCCATTGCCTGTGTTGGTACTAATTCATCATCAGCCATGCATCGTGTTAATGGTGCCATTACTAATCTGTTGTTTAATATTAAACCTGCACCGAGATCTACTTGTTTAAATAATGTGTCAGTTGTCATGTCCTTTCTCCAAAATATCTATCTCAAATTTCAATAAACTGATTATTACAGTTATTAAAATCTTTACTAGATTGACTATTTATATAACACTGTTCTCATTAAGAGAACAATCAAGATAAATATGGATGAGTTAAAGCGCATTGGCGTATTTACAAAGGTAGTGCAGGCAAAAAGCTTTTCGCAGGCAGCTCGCCAATTAGGCATAGCTAAATCAGCAGTGAGTAAACAAGTGAGTTTATTAGAGCAAGAAGTAGGTGTACGTTTACTTAATCGCTCGACTCGTAAACTCAGCTTAACCGAAGCTGGCGATATTTATTTTAAGCACTGCGAGCAAATAGTTGATCGTGCTGAAATTGCCATCAATGAACTACGCCAATATCAACATCAACCAACGGGGACATTAAGAATCGCCAGTCCAATCGCCTTTGGTCGAGATCAGCTTATTCCTGTTATTAAAGAATTACGCTGCCTTTATCCATTGCTTAAAATAGAATTATTACTCGAAGATCGTGTTGTAAATATGGTGGAAGAAGGTATAGATTTAACTATACGTATTGGTTGGTTACAAGACTCTAATTTAATTGCTAAAAAATTATGTTCTAGCCCTACTTTGGTATTTGCATCAAATGATTATTTAGCACGTTATGGTACGCCAAAAACACCCGATGATTTAGTGGATCATCAATGGATTAACCTGTCTATATTACCCTCGCCTTTAAAATGGTTATTTACTCATAAAACCACTAGCGATAAGACTCAGGTTCAAGTTAATAGCAGTTTAAAAACAAACTCAGTTGATGCTGTTGTATCAGCTGCCCAAAGTGGTTTAGGGATTTCTGCACTTGCCAAGCTAGGCATTTGTGAGCAATTGCATACAGGTAAACTCACACCAATTTTAACAGACTATGAACTCGATCCCGTTGGCGTATATGCCGTTTACCCTCATAAAGAACATTTGCCGCCTAAGGTTAGAATCTTTTTAGACTTTTTAGAAAAACGCTGTAGAAATGCGCCTTGGTGTAAGGCGTAAATATTTGACTAAAAACGACCTGCTTATATGACACACAAAAAACCGTTTAATAAATAGTTTTAATTTTTGATTATTGCTTTAAAGTGTTCAAACAGCTAATTTAAGTCAATAAAAGACTCAGTTAACTTTACAAAATCTTAAACATATTAATTATAACAAAGGCTTCAAATCGAATGAAAATGTCAATCTTCATGAAAGTAATTATTAGCTACATCATACTTTTAGCACTCATTTTGTTTGTTGGCTTGTTCAATTATTTTGAAATGGATAGATTGAATGCGCGATATGACCAACTATTAAACAATACACAATCGATAAACGAAGTTCGTAACATGCAAGTTGACTTCAAAAAACAAGTCCAAGAATGGAAAAATATACTTGTACGAGGTCATGAACAAGCTGATTTCACGAAGTACAAAACAAAGTTTGAAGATCAATATAATAGTGTCTTAAAACATGGTGAACACCTCGCAAAACTTGATATTTCAAGTGAAGGTTTAACAATTTTAAATAAGTTTTTAACTGCTCACCAAAATTTACAAAAAAGTTATATTCAAGCTTTAATCATTTTTGAAAAATCAAGATATACAGATTATCAAGCTGCTGATAAATATGTAAGAGGGTTAGATAGACCGCCAACAGATCTATTGGATATATTAATAGAATATATTCAAGGAAATATTAATAATCAAAAAATACTGGTACAACAAGAGGCTAAAAGCGTACAAAACATTGCCGTTTCAGTACTAGTAATTACGTTATTAGCCGCTGCTATATTATCAATTTTTCTTGCACTAACAATTTCTCGCCTCTACGCCAAACAAGAACAAATGGCGATTAGTTTATCTAAATATTTATCCCCTCAAATTTATAAGTTTATTTTTTCTGGTGAACGCTCAGTAAAAGTTGAAACTAATAGAAAAAATCTCACTGTATTCTTTTCTGATATTCAAGGCTTCACACAGCTTACTGACTCAACTGAGCCTGAAGTTTTATCTACATTACTCAATGAATATTTTAATGAAATGTCACAAATTGCTATTCGATTTGGCGGTACAGTAGATAAATATATGGGTGATGCCATTATGATTTTTTATGGCGACCCTGAAAGTAAAGGCCATAAACAAGATGCCGTAGATTGTATTCTCATGGGTTTAGAAATGAGGAAAAAAATGAAAGTATTGAGAGAAAAATGGCTCTCAGAAGGAATTTATGAAGCTTTGCAGATCCGAGCAGGCGTAAACACAGGCTATTGTACCGTGGGTAATTTTGGCTCAGAAGACCGTTTAGACTACACCATAATTGGCGGTACTGTAAACTTAGCAAGCCGATTAGAGTCAATTGCAGAACCAGATGAGCTACTGATATCACATCAAACTTATATGTTAGTAAAAGATATTGTTTTTTGTGAGAAAAGAGAAAAAATAACTGTTAAAGGTATCGCTTACCCAATACAAACTTATCGGGTTATTGACGTACTTGATCAAGTGAAAGAGCAGCACTTTAAACTACACACCGACTTAAACAACATTTTAGATCAAATTACACCTGACGAATTATCCAGTGAGCAAAAACAAAAGATTGGCCAAATATTATCGGATAAACAAGACAAATTAAAGTAATCCATAAAAATAAAACCGTAAAATCAATGCCCTTATTTGGGCATTGATAACCCCCTAAACTTTAAACTAGCCCTAAAGCCTCAAAATCAGGGCGTTTTAATTTATCACTTGTTTGATATAAAAATATGGTTACCACACTTAATCCAGATGCCATTAAAAATAATGTTGGGCCGCCCCAAACATCTAATACAATTCCGCCCAATAAAGGAGCAAAAGAAAAACCTAATGAACATAGCCCTGCTGCGCCAAAATAGCTGCCTTTTAATTTTTTAGGCGCGAGCCTATCTAGATGTACATTCATATTAGAGAATAAAATAGCTTCTCCTATGCTTAAAATAAATGTGCCAATTAACCAGCCAAAAAAGTAATCAACTGGATTAAACGCAAATACTAATTGTGATATTGCCAATAATATAATGCCGATATATATCCGGTTTTTAATCTCTATATTTTCCATAATTTTTAACAATGGAAATTGAAATATCACAATGACTAATGAGTTCAATACGATAATTGCTGAAATAAGTGTGACAAGTTCAGGTATTTCCGCACGGGTTAAGTATTGAATTAAACTTGAATCGCCCTGAGCATAGATAAACAAAATCAGCATATTAGCTAACATGACTAACAAAAAAACATGATCTTTAGATAACAAAGCAATCACTTGCTTAAAGTTCAAATTGTTATCAAACTTACTTTTAACCTTAGCTTTATTATTTTTAAAAGTTATTAATACTGCTATTAATAAACCGACATAAGCCACTGAAGTAAACATAAAGCTCGATTGTTCACCCGTTAACCCTGCCCATAAACCGATTAATGGACCAATTGCAGCACCTGCATTCACTAAAAAATAGAGCATTTGCATGGCCAATTCTCTATCTTTGGGATCTGGTAACTCATCACCTAATACCCCCTTACTTGGTGCATCCCACAATGAGCGTGGTAAAGTTGCTAAAAATACCGCAGTACAAAATGTTAATAAAGTATCGGCTACAGCAAGCCAAGAAAAGGCAATAACACCAAGTGATGCAGCCACTAACATCACAGGTTTACGACCAAACCGGTCAGATAAGTTACCTGTATAAAACCCTAAAACAACAGAGAAAACCGAGGAACTCGTTAGTAATAAACCAACTTCTGATGCCGATAGATTAAATTTTTGATATAAAATCACAGCCAGAAATGGCCAAACCATGTAATAAGTGCCACGAATAAAAAAATTACCGATTTGCATTATCCAGATTAAATTTGAAAAGCGCTTTAACCTTTCGATTGAGATCACCGTTGACATAAATAGTCCTTTAATATTTTCAATG
>Ga0105355_10002957_pt1 | contig 15082 bp, 16 predicted proteins | sample GOMGulsemesocosm_2_FD_83508 | JGI IMG/M metagenome (GOLD analysis project Ga0105355, IMG submission 83508) | Methane-oxidizing microbial communities from mesocosms in the Gulf of Mexico - GOM9C Gulf of Mexico | ecosystem: Environmental > Aquatic > Marine > Cold seeps | place: Gulf of Mexico... | reverse complement strand
GGGCAATTAAGTATCCATAAAAAGGCACGGAAAGTTCGTTATTTTAATCGAGTAGTAGAGTTAACCAGCCATGAATTTGAACTATTGTGGTTATTAGCTAAAAATGCTGGCGAACCACAAAGTAGAGACACGATTCATCAACAAATAATCGGTCGAGAATATGATGGATTAGACAGGAGTGTTGATGTTCGCATTTCAAGATTACGTAAAAAGCTGCATGATGATAATCACACACCTCATAAAATAATTACTGTTTGGGGCAAAGGGTATTTATTTAGTACTACAGCGTGGGACAAAGATGACGAAAACCTAAAACAAAGTGCCTCACCACAAATGTCTGAAGAAATCCCGATACTTTCAGATAGAAACAACAAGGCTAGCACCTAATATGACCCGACTGTTTGCCAGTTTGTATTCGTTGATCATATTAGGGATTTTCATTATTAACTGGGGGTCTGAAACCTTATGGCAACACTTTAATCAACAAAAACCATCTGGTGACTCCTTCTTGGCTGAGCAGCTTGTTAGTATTATTCCAAGCCTAAGCCCAACAAAAGCGCAATTGATCAAAATTCAGCAAACGACAAATATTGCTATTAAGGAGATTCCATTAGATGATATTGCTTGGTTACCTAAGCAAAAAAATCAACTAAATAACGGACAAACGGTGGTGATTTACGATCAAACAGATCAAATGCTTATGTATGTGAAATCCTTAGTTAATAATAGCGTTTATCAAATAATCCCATTGATTGACTCACCAAAAAATCAACAAATTAACCTTATCGAAAAATATCTTATATTGACCCTGTCTTATTTATTATTGGCCGTTGTTATCGGTATATGGACTCGTCCCGTATGGCGCGATTTAACGCAACTTTCAACCATGGCGGAACAGATTAATAACAACCAGTTTAGTGGTCATAAACCCATTGTTTCACGCTCCCCTATTTCCCCAATCGCTAAAACAATTAATCATATGGCAATCCATATTCAACGGCTTATAAATGAACAAAAACAACTTATTGATGCAGTTTCTCATGAACTAAGAACGCCACTTTCTCGACTACGTTTTTCAATTGCCCTAGTTAACGATCTTGATGAACAGAAAACTCGTGCTATTAACCAAGATATTAGTGAAATTGAATATTTAGTGGATGAAATGTTAAGTTACTCACGTATTGAACATCTTGCGCAAGAACAAAAGAAATCATCAGTGAACATCAGTGAATTACTGACTAATCAAGTCGATAAACTACAACGGGGCAATAACTCAATAAAACTAAATTTACGTATTGAACCCGCAGTTTACTTAGTCTGTTATGGTGAGTTACTGGAGCGTGCTAGCCAAAATTTAATCACTAATGCAATCCGCTATGCCAAACAACAAGTGCTTATTAGTGTAAAGCTAAGTGAGAATAATTTATTACTCATGATTGAAGATGATGGTTGCGGTATACCATCAGAACAAAGAGCTCAATTATTTAATCCTTTTACTCGTATTGATAAAAGTAGAAATAAACAACAAGGAGGTTATGGTTTGGGTTTAGCAATAGTTAAAAAATCCATTGATTGGCATCATGGTCAATGTTTAATCGAACAATCTCTCTTAGGCGGAGCCTCATTTACTTGCATTATTCCTATTTCTGAAGAGAAAACTTAATCAACTGTCATCAATTTTTTTCATTAAAGCATTAACTAATCTTAGCTATATAAATATCAAGGCGTTATGATGTTATCAAACACCCTATTTGATCAATTCAATGAAAAAAACATGCATTGTTACCGGCGGAAGCTCAGGCATTGGCTTGAGTATTGTAAAGTTATTTTTAGAAAATAATTACAACGTTTTCAATTTAGATTTAAGTGAAAGTGAATACGGTATCTTTAAGCAGTGTGATGTCACCAATAGTGATCAAGTGAGCACTATTATTAATGAGGTCAGCAGTAAAAACGCCATTGATGTTTTGGTTTCAAATGCAGGTATTCATTTTTCAGGCTCCATCGAAAACACCACAGAAGTTGAACTTGATAAAGTGTTAAGCATTAATGTTAAAGGAGCTTTTAGCGCAATAAAAGCGGTTTTGCCTAATATGAAGGCTAACAAAAATGGCGCAATTATTTTAATGGCATCTGATCAAGCCTTAATCGCTAAACAGAACTCTTTTGCTTACAACATGAGTAAAGCCGCCCTTGCTTCGATGGCCAAAACTACCGCCCTTGATTATGCGCAATTTAATATTCGAGCAAATGCCGTTTGTCCGGGAACGATAGAAACACCGTTATATCATCACGCCATTGATAATTATTGTAATAAATCAGGTGCAGATAAAGACCTCATTCATGAAGAAGAAGCGGCTTTACAGCCATTAAACCGCTTAGGTCAACCAGAAGAAGTAGCTGAATTAGTTTGTTTTCTTGCCTCTGATAAAGCCAAGTTTATCACCGGAAGCTTGCAAGTCATTGATGGTGGATATACCGCTCAATAAACTGAGATATCACAACAATTGCTATGAAGATAATTGATCCGCATCTGCACCTTTTTGAACTGAGCCAAGGAAAGTATGCTTGGCTACAACCTGAAAACGCACCATTTTGGCCAGATAAAAAGCTTATTCACCGTGACTTTTTTGAGTCCGATTTACAACTTGATGCACCTTTAACCCTTGCAGGTTTTGTGCATATTGAAGCAGGCTTTAACAATCAACAACCTTGGCAAGAGAGCCGCTGGTTAGAACAAAGTTGCAAACTCCCTTTTAGGTCTATTGCAGGAATTAATTTATTTTTAGCTGGTGAAGCCTTTTTATCGGCAATCATTCAGCTCAAACAATATCCTTCTGTGGTAGGTGTACGAGAAATATTAGATGAACAAGCCGTTGAGTATTTATCTAAGCCACTCGTTCATCAAAACCTCACTCAATTAGCCCAACATCATCTTATTTTCGAACTGCAAATGCCGCTCAGTAACCTACTTGCTGTTGAACTGCTGGTAAATATTTTATCTGAGGTACCAGATCTTAAAGTAATCATCAACCATGCCGGCTGGCCCCCGTATCCATCAACGCATTCAGACTCTAAAGACCATCATGCGGATGCTCAACTTTTTAAAGATTGGCAGCAAGGTTTAGCTTTGCTCAGTCAACATCAGCAATGTGAAATTAAGTGTTCAGGTTTTGAAATGGCTGACCGATGTTATTCCGAGCAGTGGTTTGAAGATATCATTACTTCTTGTATCAACTACTTTGGCATTAACCGTGTCATGCTAGCCAGTAACTTTCCCTTGTGTTTATTTAATTCAAGTTACGCGCAGAATTGGCAGAAGCATCAGCAGAGTTCAATATTCACTACCGCTGAACTGAACAAGCTAAATTATTTGAATGCCAAGCGGCTCTATAATTTTTAAGAAAGCATCAGCATTGCAGCAATATTTATTCATCTATTTCGCTATTCATTAGAAAACTCACCTAAACAAGCTCAAATTATTAGAAAATAATTTTCATTATTAGTAGAATCACCTAATAAGTTTATTTAAAGATAAGAGTGAACATGGATAATTTTGATAAAAAAATCCTTAAAATATTACAAAGCGACTGTACTCAATCAGTAAGTGACGTTGCCAGTCAAGTAGGTCTATCTACCACTCCTTGTTGGCGACGCATTCAAGCGATGGAAAAAAATGGCATAATTAAAGGTCGAGTTGCTCTGGCTGATCCCGAAAAATTAAATGTCGGTCTTACGGTGTTTGTCATGATCAAAACTAATCAACATAACCCTGAATGGTTAGATGATTTTAGTAAAATATCTAAAGATTTTCCTGAGATTAGCGAATTTTACCGAATGAGCGGCGAAGTGGATTACTTATTACGTGTAGTCGTTTCAGACATGAAAGCCTATGACCATTTTTATAAAAAGCTGATCACTCAAGCGGGCTTTGCTGATATAAGTTCAAGTTTTGCTATGGAAGAAATTAAATATACTACCGCGTTACCGGTAGAGTATGTTTAAAAATGTAGTTTTACCTATCTCTGGCTAAATTTTTATGGGCATGAGTAAAGTCGCCAGCGGCCATTGAACCAATAATAGAAATTTCGCCCGCTAAAGCAGCTGAAGCGCACACTTCTGCAAACGCTCGAGCTTGATTTTCTTCTGGTAGATTCATCAATGCTAAACATGCTTGTTGACTAGGTAGTTTTGTACCTCCACCAACGGTGCCAACAATTAAATTAGGCAAGGTTACCGAACAATATAACCCACCTTCTGAATTGATTTCGAATCGAGTTATGCCAACAGCCGCTTCAGCCACACATGCGGCGTCTTGACCACAAGCAATAAACATTGCCGCTAGACTATTCGCATAATGCCCTTGCACGCCCATCGAGCCACTAATCACTCCACCAAGTGCTGACATACGCCAGCAATCAACCATACGCTGGGGTGTGGTATGCAAAAAACGTTTAACAAATTTTTCAGGTATCTGCACTTCGACTGTTACTTTTTTCCCCCGAACATTACTAAAAGATTGCGCGGTTGCCTTTTTATCACCGGAACAGTTAGCTTCAACAAACCAATACTCTGGCTGTATTGGAGTATTGGCGATGATATATTCACAAATTGCCTGAGACGCGATAGTCACCATATTTTGTCCTGCAGCATCACCAGTGGTAAAATCGCAAAATAAATACAGATGGTTGCCCTCAACAGCGATTCGAATATCTATCAATTGGCAATAACGGCTTGTTTGTTTAACAAGGTTGCTAAATTTATCTTTATTCACTAATAGCCACTGGGAAAAGTTGGCTAAATCAACGATATTTTTAAAAGCAAAACCTGGGGAACGAGTTACCCCTTCCGACAGTAATAATGCTGTACAACCACCGACTTTAGAAATTAACACTGAACCACGATGATAACTGGCAACTAGCGCAGCTTCCGTTGTTGCCATAGGTAACAAAAAATCCCCTTTGGCATAGCTGCCATTAACTCTAATAGGTCCAGCAACGCCAACTGGGAGTTTTACTGTACCAATACAATTTTCAATATTCGCAGAGTAAAGGCTTAAGTTTTCACCGGCATATAAGTGTGAATCATGGGGGTTACTGCCCTTATTTACTTTAGCTAAATGCTGCCAGCGTTTTTGTAGTGCTTGTTCCGTACAATCACTACCGCTAGGAAACCTGATATAAGGACTGGAACTTTTAACCGACAACTCATTTGTAAATCCATTTTTTAATAACGAATCGAGTTCGAGCTGATTTTTCGGTGCAGGTATTGTCATTTGATAGCCAGATTTGATAATAGGGAGGTGAGTTATAAGCGCTAAATTTCAGAGTGTAATTCTACCGCCTCCACAGGGCTATTAGCAAGCGCTTCCCGCTAACGACTAGGTAGTGGCTAGCTAATAAACGACAATTGCAAACCGATAACCTATATAATATTTATGATAAGGAAACGATTTGATAATAATTTCCCTGTAACATCAGTTAAAACTGTAAATTTAGAAATATCATCAAAGTTAATTCAGTAATTGTTACCAACCTCGTTTATAATGAGTTCATCTTCACCTGACATAATTAGTGATCTTAGGCTGCTTTTAACAATGAAAAAATCTATGCTTTTTCATACCATATACCCGCACAAAACCAGTAAAACATGGGTTGTTTTTGTTCATGGTGCCGGTGGCAGTTCTGCGATTTGGTTTCGTCAAATTAGGGCGTATCAAAAGCAACATAATATTTTATTATTAGACTTGCGTGGTCATGGTAAATCTAGCCATTTAGTAGGTCACTTTGTTAACAATAACTATTCATTTAATAAAGTATCTAAAGATATTATCGATGTTTTAGATCACAACGATATACCTCGTGCACATTTTGTTGGCATTTCTCTTGGCACTATTATTATTCGAAATATTGCTGAATTAGCGCCAGAACGAGTATCAAGTATGATATTAGGCGGTGCTATTACCCGCTTTAATGCTCGCAGTAATACTTTAGTCTACCTAGGTAATACCTTTAAATATTGTTTACCTTATATGTGGTTGTATCGGTTATTTGCCTTTATTATGATGCCGAAAAAACGCCATCAAGAGTCTCGACATTTATTTGTTAGAGAAGCTAAACGTTTGTGCCAAAAGGAATTTCTTCGTTGGTTTAAACTAGCGATGGACGTTAACCCTTTAATGCGCTATTTCAAAGAAAAAGAAATTAATATTCCTATTCTTTATATTATGGGGCAAGAAGACCATATGTTTTTAGGTCCAGTAAAAGAAATGGTCAACAAGCACAAAAATAGTTTTTTAAATACCATAAGCAAATGTGGCCATGTTTGTAATGTAGAACAACCAGAGCTCTTTAATCAACATTCCCTAGCTTTTATCGAACAACAGAGCTAAAAAAGGGAGCTGTTTGCTCCCCTTAATTCAAGGCCTAATTAACTGCCCTACTACTTTAGTGATTTCACCGTGACATTTGGCGAACGTTTCACTACTTCATCATTAAGCTCAATACCAATACCTGGTTCTTCGCTAACTTCAAAAAAGCCGTTTACCGGTTGTGGGTCTTGAAGACATAACTCTCTATTCCATGCTTTAGTTGCATAGGTATGATGCTCATGTATTAAAAAGTTAGGTATCGCTGTTTCCAAATGCAATGATGCCGCAGTGGCTACAGGGCCACCACAAACGTGTGCTTGAATACGAATGTCATAAACATCAGCATAATCACACACTTTTTTCGCTTCAGTAAAGCCACCACATAATCCAACATCAGGTTGTAATACATCGATACTTTGATCTTCAAAATAAGGACGCACATCCCAGCGATGATATAAACGTTCACCACCGGCAATAGGAACATTCACGTTATCGGATACTTTTTTATGCACTTTTGAATTTAAGTAATTGACCGGCTCTTCATACATCATGCAGCCCACTTCTTCGATAACCGAGCCCATTTGAATAGCTGAAGCAGCTCCCATTAAAGAGTGTGATTCAAAAATAATATCGACATCTTCACCAACCGCATCACGTATAGCACGTAAACGGTCACCAAATAAACGCATTTGTGGCTTGGTGAAAAGTTTGGTTCGATCAAAAGATGAGGTTCCGTCAAGGTTATAAACAATAGGATCTACTTTTACCGCGTCATAACCTTCAGCAACGGCTTTCAATGCCGCTTCGGCATATTCTTCAGGCCTAAAGAGTTTTTTAATTTCAACATCCCAGTCAAATTGTAATTGGCTAGCATAAGTACGTAACTTACCGTTAACCTTGCCACCTAGTAGTTTATATACCGGTACACCTAACGCTTTGCCTTTAATATCCCAAAGTGCTGTATCAATGGCGCTCATTGCAGAATATAAAACCGGTCCACCACCTAAGCCCCAAAAGCTTTCCCGAAGCATTTTTGACCATAATAATTCGGTATTAAAAGGGTCAAAACCAATTAAAACTGCTTCCGTGATTTCTTTAATCATTGCCGCTGCTGCGCTGTGTCCCCAATCATAAGCAAGACCTGCTTCACCAACCCCCGTTATACCTTCATCGGTATGTATGCGAATAAACACCGGATTCCAAGGTGGGCGTTCAGGACATTCAATATCAAATATTTCTACATGAGTAACTTTCATTTTTATTCTCTAAATTGGTGTTATTCCAAGTGGATTAATGAGCAAAGGAGGGATCATGACGATAAACACGGCGTAACATTGCTGGCCAAGACTTCTGACCGCCGGTTAATCCCGTATGAACAATATCAGCTTGTGCTTTAATGCCATCAACAATACTTTGTGATGTGTAAATAGGTTTCATACCCGTTGCCATAATTTGTAATTGTACTTGGCAGGCGCGAGTTAAGTCGTACATATGCATAAAGGCATCGCCAATGGTTTTCCCTAAAGTTAACGCACCATGATTTCTCAATAGCATAAAATTAGCGTTGCCTAAATGCTCTTGCAAACGTTTTTTCTCATCGGCGTTGACGGCTAAACCCTCATAATCGTGATAACTCATTGAAGCAAGGGCAAACATTGCATATTGACTCAAAGGTAATAAACCATCCTCTAAACTGGCAACTGCAATGGTTTCATTGGTATGTAGATGTAAAACACATTGTTCTTCATGTCGTGCCTGATGCACAGCACTATGAATGGTAAAACCAGCCGGATTTATCTCGAATGGACAATCAGGGTCAATAATGTTGCCATCAATATCAATTTTAACTAAGTTTGAAGCAGTTATTTCATCAAACGCTAAGCCAAAGGCATTAATCAACAGGTGGTCTGTATCAGGTATTCTTGCCGAAATATGGGTATAAATTAAATCGTCCCAACCGTGCATTGCTACCAAGCGGTAACATGCAGCAAGATCAATACGCGTTTGCCACTCTTGTGCTGACACTTTATTTTTTAAATCTAATGGTGGAATTTCAAACATGGGAGTCCTTACAAACTCTAAAACATCTACTTTGAAAAAGGAAAGTAATATAATAACAAAAAGGTCAACCAATAAGTCCTTTAATTACCGCTATTATAAGTAAAGAAAATACCAGAATGCGTGTCCATTTCGAATATTTGGCTTGTTCTTCCGGCTCCATGGGTTTGCCATGTTTTTCACCAAAAACAACCATTAAAGCGACACCGGCAAAGACTAGCCCTAAAATAATTAATAACGTCAAAACGGTATTACCTTATATAATAAAAGTAAAAGTTAACATAAAATACCAAAATATTAATACCAAGTGAAACAATTGCTATCTCACTAACGCAGGATACTCCTTTAAAATGACTGAAGTAGATAATTTCATCGACAAGCGCCGTTTTATCATTCGCTTAGGAAAAGCGTTGCATAAATTTGGTACACCTGCGTATCGAATGGAAGCTCACCTGCAAAATGTTTCTTCTTTTTTAGGATTAAAAGCCAGTTTCATTGTTACGCCAACAACCTTAACGTTTATTTTAAATGATGACGATGATAACCAAGGGTATAACCATTTGTTACGGGTAAAACCCGGAGAAATTGATTTAGGTTCATTAGCAAGAACCGATGAACTAGTAGATGAGTTAAGTTCTGGTCAAAGAAGTTTAACTGAAGCCATCGAACGGTTAGATGATATAGCAAACAAACCTAACCCTTACGGTAAGTTCCTTACTTTTTTTGCCTTTGGTGCCTCCAGTGGTGCTTTTGCTATGTTGATGAACACCGGTTGGAATGATGTTTTTTGGTCAACAATGTTAGGCATGATGGTATGCATTTTTGTCTTTTGGGCTGAACGTTCAAAACGTGTTACTGAAATGCTTGAGCCGATTTCTGCATTAACAAGTGCCTTGTTGGTCTCCGCTATTTCCGTGATTGACCCCAGTATCAATGCTCCTTTAGTGATTTTATCCAGTATCATCGCCTTTATCCCTGGTTTAGCATTAACCTTAGGTTTATCTGAACTAGCCGCCCGTAATTTAACAGCAGGCACTGCCAGGATCATGGATGCGGTAATGGTTTTGTTTAAGATCTATTTTGGCGCAGTACTAGGCATGGCATTAGGTAAGAAAATATGGGGAGAAGTTACTTATATTCCTCCTGAGTCGATGCCAAATTGGACTGCATGGGCAGCGGTTACCGCACTTTCTATCAGCCTAGTCATTTTATTTAGAGCACGAAAAAAAGATGCCCCTTGGGGGATTATTTCAGGATATATTGCTTTTGCCGCTAGTATATGGGGCGGCATGCATTTAGGTGTCGCATTAGGCGCTTTTGTTGGGGCTTTTGCGTTAGGTATTTATAGTAATATTTTTTCCCGTATTATGAAGCTGCCATCAAGTATCGTTAAATTATTGGGCATTGTTGTACTGGTCCCTGGTAGTAAAGTATACATTGGTTTAAATACGGCCGTTTCAGGTCAAATGATCGTTGGTACGAGTACTGATATTGGTTCACAAGCCTTTTTAATTTTTATGTCATTGGTGGCAGGACTAATTTTTGCCAATGTTATTTTTCCATCGCGAAAAACTTTATAAGTTGTAGAAACAAGCATGTTAGCAATACCTAAAAACAAAGATAAAAATACCAAGCTAAAAGACAAGTCATCATACCATCACGGAGACTTACAAAGCTCTTTACTGGCTATCGCAACCTTGATGTTAAATAAAGACGGCATTGATAGCCTATCGCTAAGAAAAATAGCGGAGAATGTTGGTGTTTCACGTACCGCGGCTTATCATCATTTTAAAGATAAAAATGACTTACTTTGTGCCATAGCCGCCAATGGTTTTAATCAATGGCAGCAACAAGCTGAAAAAATACTAACCAATACCGATTTAAGCAATGAACAACAATACCGAGATTTTGTTTACGCTTATATTCATTTTGCCACCAACAACCCTAATTTATATGACTTAATGTTTGGTAGAACCATTTGGAAAGATCATGGTAGTAATGAAACGTTAAGACAAGCGGCATATCCAACCTTTGATTACCAAGTAAAGATGATTGAGCAATGGCAAAAAGGTTTACTGTTTCCAAAAAGCGAATCAAGGCTAAGGTTAGCCCAAGTAATATGGGGAACCCTCCATGGCATTGCAAAATTAATGATCGATGGCATTTATACTGACACTGCCAGCGTTGATGAAATGTGTGAATGTGCCGTTAATTTATTTTTATCGGTAAATTCTGATTAACTTTCTTTCTCCATTTGAAACTAACTATTTGTTATCTTTTAATAATTGCCCCATAATTATCAAAAGATAACTGCCAATAGCTAGGAAGAACAATGTCCACAGGAGATAACCAAGAAAAGCTCGAACAATTTAATGAGTTTTTTACTATTGAACATCAATTCAATGTCAATATTGCTCGTCTAGATAAAAATCAATTGGGTGGTTATCAAAATTTTATCGACAATATGCCTATCCCGTTTAAAATGGCTGGTGATATGAGTGCGCTTGACCAAGCAGCATTGCGACCATTACAAGCTTTAAGTGGTATTGCTGGTCAATTAGTTGATTATTTAAATCATCAGGCACAAAAAATAGATTTGTTAATGGGCTACATTTTAAGCCAACAAGATGAACATGCTTATCGTTTTCAAGGCACAAGTTTTGGCGGTGGCGGTATTACCTTTATCAGTGACGAGGCTTTTGAGTTAACTGAGATTATTGAATTAAAAATATTCATTCAAATGGAACAATGCGCGGTCTTTTGTTACGGCGAAATTATTGAATCAAACGAACAAGCAGGTCAGTTTATCCATAAAGTTATTTTTCATTTTATCCGTGATGATGACAGAGAAATGTTGGTTAGAGCCAGCTTACATAAACAATCGAAACAACTGCAGCAATTAGCTCAACAAAGAAAACACTCTGAAGACTCGTAAGTAAACAGTACATAGCAGAACACGAGAAATTCAGCTCATGCAATCTTTGAATCCTGTAAATCGTCGTTCTTTGCCATCCATGCCACCACGAAACCCGTACATCCTGTACATAAAAAAAGAGCTATAAATAGCTCTTTTTTAATAGCTCAACAAAACATTAAACACATATTCGATTCAGCGTGCTATCAACTTCTTCCGTGGTCGATTTTTGCTGTTCGGCATGCTCAGCAACTACATTTAAACCGTCATGAATGTCTTGGCTTAAAGATACAACAGCTGCCATATTATCACTGATAGAAGCCGTAGATTGTTGCTGTTCATTCGTGCCGTTAGCCATTTGTGAAGTTAAGTTATTCACCTGGGTAAAAACTTGCGCGATTTTCTCTAATGCATCTACCACTTCAGCAGATTGAGTTAAACTATCTTGAGTTAATGCTTGTCCCTTGGCAATGCCATTTACTGCATTGTTTGATTTTTCTTGCAATCCTTCAACCATCGATTGAATTTCTACCGTTGATTCTTGAGTTCGATGCGCTAATGCCCTAACTTCGTCGGCAACTACCGCAAAACCTCGGCCTTGTTCACCTGCCCGAGCCGCCTCAATCGCAGCATTTAAAGCTAATAAATTAGTTTGGTCAGCAATGCCACGAATAACGTCTAAAACAGAGCCTATTCTCGAACACTCTTCTTGTAATAAGGCTAAATCATTCGCCATAACGGTAACTTCATTGGCAAATTCAGAAATAGTACTTTGACTGGTATTCGAAGAAGAAGTGCCTTGCTCTAAAAGGGTCAATACTTCATTAGAGGTTTCGCTAACTTGTGAAGCACTTTGAGACAATATCGCCGAAGTCGCGGCAACTTCATCAATAGATGAGGCCATTTGAGATATTTGTTCTGACGATTGGTCAACCGCAATAACGGAGTCACTTATTTGGCTGGTTAATGAACCAGAGCCTTGACGCAGCATTTCAGATTCGCCGCGAATTTCTTTTATTACTTCACCTAAATTAAGAATAAAATGACTAAGCTGGTTTATCGCATCGGCAAAATCATCATTATTGTCATCTTTTAATGGTGCAGAAGGCGCTTGATCAACACTAATCACTAGGTCTAAATAATGCTTTAAATTTTCAATGCGTTTATTTAATAATTGATTAGACAATGCGAAGCCTGCGGCAACTTGCAAAACAACCATGACAATTAATGTAGTAATTGCTCCACTTTTACTCATTTCATCCATAAACAAACTGATAAATAAGAGTGTGATAATTCCGATAATAAGCGTAGGCAATAAAAGTTTAATATGTAGGCGATTAAGCATAGTTCATCCACTTAAGTTTAAAGTTATTATTATTGAAATGATTGATTTATAATTTTCTGTTAAACAAATTTACAGGTAAACTTAAGAAGTTGCGACTGTTTTTCACAAAAAAATCTAAAATATCAGGGAGTAAATAACCATGGACATTACAAGTATATTGCTTATTTTCTGTTGTCTCGCCATCATTATTGGTGCAATTATGACGATTAAGCAAAGCGCCAAAAAGTTTAAATTAACCGATGAACAGCTTAAAAAGGTAAAAGAGAGAGCTAATGAGCAACAATTAAAGGATCAACAAGAAAAATAAATTAATTACGGTAAATCGTTTGTATTATATGAAAACCAAAACGAGTTTTAATCGGTCCATGTAGTTTTAACAGTTCTTTTTTAAAAACAACGTCATCAAACGCTTTTACCATTTGTCCTTTTTTAAACTCACCTAAATCGCCGCCTTTTTTACTTGAAGGGCATGTTGAGAATTTTTTTGCCATTTGACCAAAATCGCTGCCTTTAGCAATTTTTGCTTTAATATCCTGCGCTTGTTTTTCAGTTTTTACTAAAATATGCCTTGCACATGCTGTTGCCATATCAAACTCTACTTATAAATTGTAAGGATTATATAAACCATTTTAAATGAAATTTAATTCAATATCATGATTAAATGATACGTTGCTTAATGGGTATTGATTTACAAAAGAGTACTTTTCGACATAAAATGTCGACAGACTTTACTCCTGAGCAGGTGAGCCATGGCAGCAATTGAACATTTATTTGAAAACAATCTTATTTGGGCTGAAAAGATCAAAAAAGAAGATCCTAATTTTTTTAAATCATTGTCGGAACAACAAAAACCTGAATACCTTTGGATAGGTTGTTCAGACTCCCGTGTTCCTGCCAATGAATTATTAGGCATGCAACCTGGAGAAGTTTTTGTTCATCGTAATATTGCAAATCAAGTGATCCATACCGACTTAAATTGCCTTTCAGTGATCCAATATGCGGTCGAAATTCTCAAAGTAAAACATATTATAGTCTGTGGACACTATGGCTGTGGTGGTGTTCAAGCATCATTAGATACCCAGAGTTATGGCTTAATTGATAATTGGTTACGTCATCTCGAAGATGTTTATCGATTTCATCAGGAAAAATTAGATGCCATTACTGATGAGCGTCAGAAAGTGAATACCTTGTGTGAACTAAACGTAATAGAGCAAGTTGCCAACGTGTGTAATACCACAATATTAAGAAATGCGTGGAACAAAAGCCAAGATATCACTATCCATGGCTTTGTTTATAATTTACACGATGGCATATTAAAAGACTTAGAAGTTAGCTACTCAGGTGAGTAGCTACTTATTACCTTTACAATGACCATTCAAAAACTTCATTGTCGTAGTGATTAGTTCTTTTCTCGATGAGTTAAAACTATGGTCATCGTCAATCAATTCATAAAACACTTGGCTATTTTCAGTTGCCTGTAATGCTTTTTCTAATGGCTTAATATGCAAGTCCATCGGTATCACTTTGGTATCTGCACCAACAAGTAATACCGGTCGACCATTAACTTGCTTTGCTCGTTGAATAAGATCTAGTTCATTTGCGTACTTTTGAGTTTCTTGCAACGCCTTATCACCCGACCAACCATTTAGCATAAATAAGGTATCACCATATTCTTTCCAAGGAATGATGGTATTTGGATCATTAATAAAACCAACACCTTTGGCGCCTAAATTTGCTCCATCCCAAGCAACTGAACATTTTACTGATTGATTATCAAGCAAACCCGCAATGGCCATGTGCCCTCCCATGCTGTGCCCTACCGTAGAGATCAAATTTCGATCAATACGTAATTTTTCAGCATTGTCAGGTTGAGCTAAATATTCTAATACCACCTGTACATCTTGTTCTGCATTTCTAAAAGAAAACTCCCCTTCACTACCCCAAGCGCCTCGATAATGAAAAAATGCAACATTCCAGCCATTGCTTCGTAATGTTTGAGCAGCATCAAGATTTTTTTCATTCCCTGGATAACCATGTAATAACAACACAGTAGGATGCGGTCCAACACCTGCAGGTTGATAAACAAAGCCAGACATGCGCTTACCATTTGAATTAATCGTTAACTCGGTCATTGTTGCCGGGTATTCCGCCATTTTTTTAGCATGAGCGAATACAGATATAGCAGTCATGACCAAGATGATGGTTAGTTGATTCAAATTCATCATTAAATTTTCCTTATAAATTGATACGTTACCGAAGCTTTACAGATAGTTTACCGACAATTTCCCACTATGCATACTTATACCAATTTCATTAAGTTATTGCCCACTTGTGGGGGTAAAATACTCCAAGGCTGCGTTGCTCTCAATCCCAATAGCCGGCTATTAGTCAATCG
>Ga0105355_10002955_pt1 | contig 15090 bp, 6 predicted proteins | sample GOMGulsemesocosm_2_FD_83508 | JGI IMG/M metagenome (GOLD analysis project Ga0105355, IMG submission 83508) | Methane-oxidizing microbial communities from mesocosms in the Gulf of Mexico - GOM9C Gulf of Mexico | ecosystem: Environmental > Aquatic > Marine > Cold seeps | place: Gulf of Mexico... | reverse complement strand
TCGAAAAATATTTACTTTGTCAGGAATAAAAAACTATATTATTATGAAAAAACTGTACATATCATTATTATTGTCAACCTCCCTAAGTGCTTTTGGACAAATTAACCCTGGAAATCATGGAAGAGGATGTGTGGAAAGTCAAGAAAACTATCCTAGTTTACCTAATGAGCATCCTTTGATTCAAGAACTACAAAATTTACAATATCAATTCGAAAATGGCTTAATATCTCTCAATCAAGACAGAAACGATTGTGATATTACTATACCTGTTGTATTTCATATAGTCGATCAAAATCCAACAAAAGTAACTGACGGACAGATTGAAAGTGCTATTGCGATTCTAAATGAAGATTTTAATAAATTGAATGATGAAATTGGATCATTAGAATCTAGTTTTGAACCTATAGCAGGAAATATTGGTATCAATTTTAAATTGGCACAAATTGATCCTTTTGGAGATGCGACACGGGTATAGATAGGGTAATATCAGATGGCCTTTGTAACGGTACAATGGCTGGGAATGTTGCCGTAAATTGTCCTGTTAAATTGGTGGCTCCGGCATGGAACACAAATAACTATTTAAACGTTTGGATTGTTAATGATCCTTTTGATGGAACAACAAATGCAACAATAGAATCTGGGTGGGCATTTAGAGCAGAGACTGTTCCTAGTTTAAATGCAGGAGAAGACGGTATTGTGTATAATCACAGGTATTTAGGATCTGAAGGGTCTTCTGATGCAGCTGACTTTAGTGGAGATATGACCAGGGTTTTAACTCATGAAGTAGGACATTATTTAAACCTAAAGCATACTTTTACTGGTTATTGTGGTACTGGAGATGATGATGATGTTACTGATACACCCAAGGTTAAATATAATAACTGTGGAAGCACAAGTGGTACAGGATGTTGTCCTTGGGATGGTGCCGATTTGAACTATTGGAAGTCATGTGATGATGTAACCATGGTAAATTACGAAAATTTTATGGATTATTCTGAATGTCCAGGTATGTTTACAGAAGGGCAAAAAACCAGAATTTTAACAGCTTTGGCTTCAAGTGTAAGGTCAAATTTAATTACCCAAGAAAACCAAATTGCTACTGGTGTTTGTTCAGCATCAGTTAACTTAAACAACAATGAACAATCTAATGTTTTAGTCTATCCAAATCCATTTAATGATGAAATAACGGTATCATATTACTCAAATGAAAAAACTAACATCACTATTTATTCTATAGACGGTAGAATTGTTAATGAACAAATAAACCAGAAAGCAGGACAAATAATGACTAATTTGAATTTATCTCATTTAAAAAGCGGCGTTTATTTTGTTGTTATTGAATCAGATAATGAAACACAACAGATCAAAATAAATAAATAAATGTTTAAACCTAAAATAGGTTGACTGTTTTAGATTAAAATTATACTAACCTATATCATTAATTTGGTATAGGTTTTTTGGTTCAATTATATTCTACTTATTTCATAGCTACCGATCCAATAGGTGTTGTAATAAATTTATAATGTGACACTTCATTCACTAAATTATTAGTAATAACTATATTTCACTACTTAAAAATGTAAACTATGTCATTTTCAAATTATGGATTGTCTTAACCTTAATTATATGTTCCTATATTTAGTGCAATGAAAAAATATTTTTTTATAACTATAATTATATTCAGCTCCAATTTTGGATTAGCAATCGATAACGAACGTTATCCATTAATACCTCATTCTATTGAAGATAGTGCTTTAATGAAAATTTTTGATTTGACTAAATCAGCTATGTACTATGAATTAGATTCAGTTGATTATTATTTTAAAGAACTTAAAATTAAAGGAGATCAATGTGATAAATTATACTTTGAAATTACTAATCAAATCCTATTAGGAAAACAGTTTGAATTAAATGAAAAATATTTTAAGGCTATAGAATCCTATTTGACAATTTTAATTAATTATGAAAATGATTTAACACAAAAATGGCAACATTTAATAAATAATTATCTAGCTATTTCGTTAAGTAATATTAATGCGATTGACCTCTCATTGGAGTTTAACAATAAGGCGTTAAAATATACATATTCACCAGAAGGAATTGATGATTTTGACTGGTATTATGTGTTTGAAAATCACGCATTAACTTTAATAAAAGCAGAAAAATATGAAACAGCCATAGAGTTTTTTAAACAGAATTTGAAAGCTGCACAGAAAAATAAATATTTTGGTTTAATATTACATGCGTTTAATAACATTGGATATTGCTATCAGTTGGATTCAAACGAATTAATGGCTGCACGAGTTTATATGAAATGTGTTCATTTTTATGAAAATAATAATATGAACGACTCTGTTCAAATTTCTTTGATTTATGGAGGTTTAGGAAATTCTTATCTTTCGCAGCGAATGATAGACTCAGCAAAGTTTTTTTTAGATAAGGGAGAATTGTTTTCTCAAAACTTGGCAAAATCATCTAATATCGTTCAGATAATTCAACATAACCAGTTTAATTATTTTTTACAAAATGATGAACCAAAACAGGCGTTTAATAAGTTGATGTTACTGGAAGAGTCCGGTTATAAGCCAATTAAACTTAGTCTTGCTAAAAGTAGATATTATGCATATACGGATAATTGGGTTGAGTACAACACCTATTTTGAAAGGTACAGACGTTTATTAAAAAATGAGCACAAGAAAATCAAAGAGTCCTTAACCAAAGTGAACCGTTATTATTTAAAGTTACAAAAAAAACAAATTTTGACCCTTAATGAAAATATTGAATTAAATAACGCTCTGAAAAAATATAAGAGTCAACGGGAGACAATATTCAATGTAATTATTTTTGGGATTATTTTAGTGTTGATTATTTTGTTTGTATTAAGTAGAAAACACCTTATAAACGAAAGAGAATTGATAAAAGCTAAAAATCAAATTGTTGAGGCAGAATTGAATAATTCAAAAAACAATTTACGTCATCAAAAAAAAGAACTAGATACCTATATCAATTCTATAATTGAGAAGAATGATTTAATCTTAAAATTACGAAAGGAAGAGGGTGAAAACTCTAAAGTGCTACCCAAAAAAATATTAACAGAAGAGGATTGGTTAAAATTTAAAAATTACATAGATCAAATTGAACCAGAGTTAATATTGAAAATTAATAAAACTTATCCTGAGCTAAGTAAAGGTGAGTTAAGATTATTTTTATTAATCAGAATTAAATTGAATACAACTTCAATTGCTTCTGTTTTAGGAATCTCAAAAGAAAGTGTTCAGAAATCACGAACAAGATTACGAAAAAAACTGTTTGTAGGTATATCTGAGAGCTTAGAAGCTCTAGTTTATAGGTTTTAAAGATGAATTGTCCCTATTGTTGTCCCTATTAAGATTTAGTAAATAAACGGTTTCCTGAATACCTTGTGCTTTTAAATTTAATTATGAGCATGAAAATTACAACTCTATTTTTTCTATTTATTTGGTTTAGCAATTTGTCTTATTCTCAATGTGCTTCTAATGATACAAATACAGCGGATTCAAAAATTGACAACGTTGTTTTAATTGGTAATACTACAGATATTACTAATAATAGTGCTGGGACGACTTGTGAAACTTATACGGATTTTACTGCCTTAGCTGCTCCAGAATTAACAGTTGGATTAGCTTATCAAGTAGTTGTTACTTTAGGTACTTGTAATGGTGATTATAATAAATCAGGAAATGTATATATTGATTGGAATGGTGATGGCGATTTTGGTGATACTCAAGAAAGTTTGGGAGAAACTGCATTAACAAACGGTACAGCAACGTTTAATTTTAATTTCACTGTACCCGGTTTTGCTGTTCCAGGTAATGTTAATATGAGAATTGTCTGTAAAGAAGGTGGAAGCATTTCACCATGTGGAACATACACTTATGGTGAAACAGAGGATTACACTGTAAATATAATAGAAATAGCAATGTTTTATACGTCAAGTGCTACTACACAGAACAATGTAACTCCTGTTATTAAGTGTTTAAATAATAATGAAATTATGGGTATAGAAGTTTTAACTTCAGGCTCATTAACACCGATTGATTTAACTCAAATTCAGTTTGATTTAGCGGGGAGCACATCACTTTCGGATATTTCAATGGTTAATATTTATTATACAGGAAATTCAAATACGTTTAGTACAGTAACTCTTTTTGGTTCAGTTATACCAGCTGTTGGACCCTTAGTAGTAGATGGTGTTCAGACTTTGGAAATTGGGACTAATTATTTTTGGATTACGGTTGATTTGAACGCTTTAGCGGTTCCAACAAATATATTAGACGTACAATGTTCTCAAATTACTGTAGGAGGTTTATTTTCAACACCTGTAGTGAGTACTACAGGAACTAGGGAAATTGTGGTGTGTACTGCTTCACCTGGGGGTGTGTCAAATGACCTTGAAGGGTGTTATGTTCCAACAGAAATGTATTCTGATAATGGCGTTTCAACTGCTGTAAATAACGGTACTATACAACAATGGAATGATGTGAGTGGCAATTCAAATCATGTCATTCAAGCAGTAAATACTAATAAACCTATCTTTCATATTGCAGAGTCTTCTAATAATTTTAATGGGTATGGTACATCTGATGGAGATGATTTTTTAGAGCGATCTACCCTATTAGGAAGAAGTTCAGATGGAGCTGTGTATTATTCTGGTAGAACAACTTCTATCACTTCAGGGCAACAAACAGCTTTGGGGTTTGGGGAGAGTGCTGCAGGGTTCTCCAATGATGGAGATGATCCTCATATTGGAATAAATAATGATAAAATGCACACTTGGCATGATAGAGCTGATGGGAGTAATGGTCAAAGAAATTATACGCATACAGGATTGGTATTAACAACTGATATGACATACATTTTTAATCAAAAGTGGACAAACGGACCAAATGGGTGTTACATAAGAAATAATGGAATTGAAGATTTTGCACCTCTTGTTAATATATTACCATTAACTGTAGGGGAGGTGTTTTCTATATATGGTGCTCCAGGTGCTTCCCCTGTTGAGTTTTGGATAGGTCGTATCCCAGAAGTGGTGGTGTATAAAAATCATCAATCTACTAATGAATCACAAAAAGTTGAATCTTACTTGGCAATTAAATATGGAACTACATTGGGTATTAATGGAACGAGTTTAGATTACTTAAACACAAGTAGTACTATTATTTGGAGTCAAAGTGATAATATTTGGTATAATAATGATATTGGTGGTATAGCTAAAGATGATGCTACAGGTTTAAATCAACCAAAGTCTCACAGTACAAATACAACTGCTGGAAGTTTCAATGATATTGTAACAATTGCAAATGGAACTAATTTTGTAACACCTTCTGGAATTGTAACAAACAATTCGACTTTAATGTGGGGACATAATAATGGTCCTACGGTAAATACTGGAGCAATGGTTAATATTACAACTGACAATGGTGAAACTATGCAAACCATATTTCAACGTCATTGGAAATCTCAAGAAACTGGTACTGTGAGTACTGTAACATTGGAATTTGATATGAGCAATATTATAGGGTCTGGTCCAGCGACAGGAACTAACGATTTAACAAATCTCAGACTGTTAGTAGATGAGGATGGTAATTTTAATACGGATGCCACTTCAATTTCTCCAAGTTCATTTGATAATACAACGAACTTAGCTTATTTTCAAGTTGATTTTGTTCCTACTTCTGGTACTGAATCAGATCAAAACAGAGGTTTTTTCTTCACCCTTGCATCTACAAATATTTCTACAACACCGTTGCCAGTAAGTTTTACAGGATCAACTTGTAATTGTAATTTATTGAAAAATACAATTAAATGGAATGTCGTAAGCGAAAAAAATAATGATTACTTTGATGTATTGACTTCTAATGATTGTGAAATTTTTGATAGCTATAAAAAAATATACTCACTTGGAAATTATAATGGTTTACGTAGTTATGAAGTTAACTTTCCAAGTTATAAATTTAGATATTATAAAATAATTCAAATTGATATGGATGGAACTAAATCAATTTTAGGGGTATTTAAAAATAACTGTGAAGTTGATACTGTAATAAGTATTTATCCAAATCCAAACAATGGAGAGTTCAGAATTAAATCGGCCAAATTCAATTATGATGAAGCTGAGATTATCATTTATGATACACGTGGAACTATAGTTTATAAAAGTAGATTAGAATCAGAAAATGAAAGCTTTAATTTAAGCGGATTTTCAACTGGAATTTACAGTATTGTAATCAGTGACACAAAAAAAATAACAACTAATAAATTAATCATTAAATGAAAAGAATACTAGTCTTAACTGCCATTTTATTGAGTGCAATCCCGTTTGCACAAGATACAACATTGGTTCAAACGTTAACCTTTGATAGTATAGCCAGAGCTTATACGTTCCAGTTTCCTGATGGTTCTGAAACGTATAGAAAAGTATTAATGCGATACCGTATGAGATGTAAAGGTGCATTAATATCTACAGGTAGCAATACAAATTTAGGGTGTGGTGAATGGGATTATAGCTGCAATACATTTATCACGGATTCAACGCGTACAGATTCGGTTAAAGCAATACACCCTAACTATATAATTAGTGGATTTAGTGGAACACCTTTTAATTATACAGCTAATCAAACCTATACTTACTATTCCTTTGATCAGGTTAATACCGTTAATACAAATCCAACTTCTGAAAACAGCATAACAATTGATAATGGAATCATTCAAAATGCATCACCATTGTCAACTGAGTTTAAAAGTTCTAAAAGTCAGTACCTTTTTACAGCGGCTGAATTAGCTGGAGCTGGATTAATAGGAGGAAATGACATTACGAGTTTAAAACTTGATATAGCTGTAGCTGCGGATAATGTAAATCATCTTAAGTTTAAATTAAAAAATACAACAAAAACTGAATTGAATGACAGTACATTGATAGATGATAATGGGTTTACGGAAGTTTATTATCAAAACACGAATATTATAAATGGTTTGAATGAGATTAGTTTCAATACTGCATATAATTGGGATGGTACTTCAAATATCATTGTTGAAGTTAGTTTTACTAATTCTGTAAACGGAACAAGTTCAGAAGATTTATCTATGACAACAGCATATAATTCAGTAATTGAAAGTCATAATGACGATTCTTACTTAAAATTTACTGCAGGTGATAATTATGCAGAATTAAACAATACGATTGATTTTGGAAGTACACAGGATTTTACAATAGAGTTATGGGTTAAACCAGGTCAAAATCAAAATGACCCTTCTATATTATCGGATAAAAATTGGGCTTCTGGGATAAATAAAGGTTACCTTTTATTTCAAAATGGAAACACTTGGGCAATAAATGTTGGTGATGGGGCTAATAGATTAGATTTAATAGGAGGAAACATAACGACAGATGGTAAGTGGCATCATATTGCTGTGTCATTCGATAGAGATGGCTTAATAAGGTTGTATCAAGATGGTGTTCAAATTAATTCTGGTAACTTATTAGCCGCATCAATGGGTAATATTTTTTCTGGTAACACTCTAAAATTTGGTCAAGATGGTACAGGTAGTTATGGTATTGACTGGGTTGGGGAAATGGATGATGTAAGAATTTGGAATCGTGTGTTAACAGCTGATGAAATTAATAATTGGCAGTATAAAAATATATCTAATACTCATCCTTCATTTTCAGATTTAATAGTGAATCAGACTTTTAATAGCTTAACTTTAGGTCAATTAGTAGATGAATCTACAAATGGAAATAATGCTGTTTTACAAAATAGTGCAGAGCATAAATTATTTAGAGGTGACGTTATTTTTAAAGGATTTGATTTAAGTCAAAATAGACCTAATTTAACATTCATTCAAGGCATATATGGTAGTTCGCTAAATTCAACGTCTTCAGTTTTAGATTCTATTGCTAATCCCTCCAATGTTGTAACGGAATATCAAGTTGTAGGAGGAAACATTATAGAAGTTTCAACAAACAATTATTATGAAGCAGGAAATATGTCCATTTTTGATGAAGCAGGAAATGAAATTGAAATAGTAAACGTACCAGTGCAAAACACAATAAGTATTACGGATTTAGCATATTACAATAAGTTCCCCTCTAAATTTGAAATAATGTCATTTGTTACACCTTATGGAATAGGGCTTGATTTGGGACCAAATGGTAAGATGTGGGAGTTTGACATGACTGGTTTTACACCGATTTTAACAAATGATAAATTATTAACGGTTGAATTTTCTGGAGCATATCAAGAAGAATTAGATATTCAGTTTTTGTTTATTTCAGGAACACCAGACAGAACAGTAATTGATATCCAAAACATTTGGAAACCGGGAGTAAGAAGAAGTTATACTAGCTTAATATCAGAACGTTATTTTGAACCAAGAACGGTACAATTGGACCCGTTAAGTGAAATGTATAAAGTGAGGAATGTAATTACAGGACATGGTCAAGAAGGAGAGTTTATTCCAAGAACACATTACCTTGATATTAACGGAGGGGCAAATGAGTTAGAATGGCAAGTTTGGAAAATATGTGGTGAAAACCCAGTATTCCCTCAAGGCGGAACTTGGGTGTATGATAGAGCGGGATGGTGTCCTGGAATGGCTACTGATTTAAAAACGTATGAAATCGATCCAGCGGCTGTTACAAATAACACCATTAATGTAGATTATGGAGTAACTGCTGGTTCAGGTACATCTGATTATTATATTTCATCTCAGTTAGTTCAGTATAGTTCACCAAACTTTATAAATGATGCATCAGTTGTTGATATTATTAATCCAGGATTAAAAACAGAGCATGGAAGAGTTAACCCGTCATGTATTAACCCATTAATTACAATCCAAAATACGGGGTCAATTGATTTAACAGCATTAAAAATTGAGTATAAAGTGTTAGGTGGAACCACAGAAACAATGAATTGGACAGGAAATTTATCATTTTTGAAAACAGAACAAGTTGAATTGCCAATTTCAGGAATTGGATTTTGGGCTGGCGGAATTTCAGATGTTATGGAGGTTACTGTGAGTAATCCAAATGGAACAACGGATGAGAATAATGATAATAACAGGTTAACAAGTCAATTTGAATTGCCAGATTGGTATGGTGAAAACTTCTATATTGAGTTAAAAACAAACAATAATCCAAACGAAAACAGTTACGTAATTAAAGATTTTCAAGACGGTATAGTGTTTACAAAATCCGGACTCTCTGCCAATACAACATATAAAGATACATTAACCTTAGCTGGTGGGTGTTATACATTAGAAATGACAGATTCAGGACAAAATGGGTTGGCTTGGTGGGCCGCTACAGCGCAAGGTACAGGAGCAATAAAATTAAGGTCTACGTCTTCAGTTTTTGAAATTTTTAAAACGTTTGAACCAGATTTTGGTTCAGGGTTTAAATATGGATTTACAATTGGTGCACCAGTGTCGGTTGTAGAACAAGAGTTAAATCAACTTCAAGTTGTATTGTATCCCAATCCAGCGTCTAGTCAAGTAAATATTAGTTTGGAAGGTATAACGTCTAAGTCGTGTAGTATTAAAGTAATTGATGTATTAGGAAAGGTTCATTACACTAGAACAATTGACACATCAAACAACATGAGCTATAATTCTACAATAAATACAAGAGATCTAACTAACGGGTCGTATTTTGTAGAAATTAATTCAGATGATAAAAAGGAAATTAGAAAATTGATGGTAAACAATTAGTTGAATTATCAATTATAATTAGTGAAACCCTAAAACTACTGATGTGGCTTTAGGGTTTTTTGGTTAATATGTACAAACTTATCAATATGGTAATTAAATTGTATATATTTATGTTATGAAGTTTTTAGCAGGTCTATTTTTTTTAACATTAATTTAAGCCTGTTTTCACAATATTCTAAAAATAATAAGATTTATTATGGATTTTTTATCAAAGGAAAAGCACTTGTAGACCCTATATCTATTGAAAATAAATTTGGGAAATCGTTTACTGTTGGAACTGATTTTTACTTTTAAAAAAACCACTCATTAAGTGCTGATTATGTTTATTTCTAAAAAAAGCCAACGAAAATTCAATTTCATTGGCTTTTCACGCTTTGGTTAAGATGTTAATTTATTTTTTCAATACTTTTTTAGTTTGTGATTTACCATCAACAGTTATTGTTAAAAAGTAAATACCAGAACTGTTATTACTTAAATTTACTATTACAGCATCATAGGTTGCTCCTTGATGAACAACTTTTCCTGAAACATCAGTTAAGTAGTATTCAAAGTTTAAACCACTAACATCTATTCTAAATTCCTCTATAATAGGATTAGGATAAGCTTTAAAAGTTGGTAAATCATTAGCTTCTACGCCTAAACAAGATTCAACTTCAATTGATTGTGTTTCTGAGTTTGAACACGAATTTACATCCGTGAAATTATATACAATGTTAAATGTACACACACCTGTAGTTGCTGAATTAAAGTTGGTTCCTATTACACCAGTTCCTGAGAATGTTCCTCCCGTAGGTGTTGCTGTTAAAGATACATTCGTAGTTACTTCTTGACACACTTTCTCTTCTAAATTAAATGTGATTACCGGTAAAGGGTTAACTGTAACTGACGTAATTATTGATGTTGCAGAACAACCATTACCATCAGTATAAGTAGTAGAATAAGAACCAGTACTATTTGCTGTTAATGTTTGAGTTGTAGCTCCACCATTAGACCAAACATTTCCAGTTGCTTGTGATGAAGTTAACACCACAGATTCACCCTGACAAAATGTTGTTGCTCCACCTGCAGAAATTGTTGGTTGAGCTGGACTTGTTGGACCCGAAATAACTTGTGTTAACGCATTTGATGTACAACTTGTATTCACAAAACTAACATTATATGAACCTGCAGTTAAGCTTGTGGCTGTATAAGGTAGAGTTATGTTTCCAGAGTTTCCTGTCGCCGCACCAGTCCATGAAACGACACCTGTACCAGATCCATTAATTAACATTGAACCACTAGGTGATGTACAAGAGGTTGATGCAGTTACCAGACCTGCTGTAATTGTGGGCGTAGAGTTAATCGTTACGTTACTATTTGAACTAGAAGTATTACTATTTATACTTAGAATTACAGTTTTAGATCCACCTACTGAATAAGTTACTGAGTGCGGTCCTTCTGTATTTGCCGTTGCTGGTGTGGCATTAGCTCCAAAGTTCCAAACGTAAGATGTTGCACCAGTAGATGTACTTGTATATATGACAGTTTGACCAGTACAACCCGTAGATGAAGATACTGTTAATGCAGCATTAACAATGACAGTTGAAGAATGGGTTGCAGATTCCCAAACACCTCTACCATACGTACCTACTCTCACCTTATTGTTAGTTTCATTGATTTCAATATCCATTACTTTTACCATAGGTAAATTCGTCATAAAGGGAATAAAATCAGAATGAGTTGCATCTTTACAATAAACACCCACATCCAGACCTACATAAATTGCATCTGTTTCACTTGACGTTGCATCTAACTTTACAATATTACAAGGCAAGTTAGGTAATGTACCGGTCACATTGGTCCATGTTGTACCACCATTTGTACTTTTTGCAACCTTAACACCTGAACTCATACCGCCAATACTCACCCATATTTTATTTGGATCCGTTTTATGTATTTCAATTGATGTAATCACATCATCATTAACATTTATAGCTGCTAAATTACTTGTTAGTTCAGTCATTGCAGCTCCTCCATTTATAGTTTTAAATATTCCTGCTCCCGCAGATGAATAAATAATTTGTGAATTAGACGGTGCTACCTCCAAACAATTTAAATTACCACCAAAATCAAAAGTCGACAATGCTGACCATGACCCATTGTATTGATAGATTTTATCATAACCAGCCAATATTCTGCCTGAACCAGCGTCATAAACCATAGGGGTTACCCATTCGCCATCAATACCAGGATTACCAATGTCTTCACTCGTTAGTCCGCCATCACTTGTTTTATAAAGTCCGCCATTTTGAATCATACCATATGCTTCTAAAGGATTGGCTGGGTTAATTGCATTTTCCATACCGTCAGCTCCTAACCAAACTCTCCAAGTAGAACCTGAACGATAATAATTTCCATTATCTTGTAAACCTCCAGTAATAGTGTTAACATTATTTTCTACACCACATATTCTATAGAATTGGCCAATTTGTAAGCCATTTGATAGATCGGTAAATGCCGTACCATCATTTGTAGATTTATATATTCCACCATCTGAACCACAGTATAAGTTTCCACCGTAATAACGAACAAAGTGAATGTCTGCATGGGTATACGCTTGGTCATTAGGATCTGACCAGCTATTAACCACAGATAAACTTGAACCTCCGTCGGTAGATTTCCATACGTTTAAAACACCAGTAAAAATCAATTCTTTGTTAGTTGCAGATACGCCAATTGCCATATCATACCAAGATTGATCACCTTCAAAACAATCTGTTGTTGTGTTTCGGGCTACAAATGCACTTCCAGAATTAGTAGATCTATAGACACCTTGATATCCACCACTTCCATTAGCTACTAATGCGTAAACATAAGAATCATCTGCTGGTGTAACTGCCAAGGCTATTCTTGACATACCAGAAGGTATTCCAGTAGACATAGTCCAATTTGTTCCACCATTAGTTGATACTTGAATATCAGATGAACCTGCTGCATAAATTACTTGACTATTTTCGGGTTTAAACTCAATATCACGGTAATCACCACTTTTAATTTCAGTCCAATTTGTACCACCGTTAGTGGTTTTATATATACCAGCTGTTTTTGAAGCAACATACACCACATCAGCGTTTGTTGGATCTACTAATATATCTGCCAATTGACCAGGAACATCAGTTGTGCTACCAACAATTTCCCAAGTTGATCCACCATCTGTTGATTTAACTACTCTAATACTTTGTGTGTCGCCGCCATCAGCATCACCAGTAGCCATATAAATTATCTGACTATTCGTTTTAGCTACTGCAATTGCAGAAATTCCAATAGAAGATAAATTATCCGATAAAGGTGTCCATGACGTCCCACTATTTGTTGACTTCCAAGCACCTCCGCCTGGTGTACCTATGTATAATGTAGATGCTAAATTTGGATCTTCAACTACAAAGTTCACCCTACCTAACCCTGGGCTCCATGATTCCGTAGTTGTATAACTTGAAGGTCCTAATGGTGACCAGTTTCCTCCATCTACACTTCTAGTCGTATGTTCTGATTTATAATCGTTAAATGATTCTAGCTCATTAGTATAGTCAGGAAAACTACCATCTGGCATTAAGCGAGTACTCCAAAAATATTCCCATCTTTTAAATTGTTTCCAACCATGTCCTTTGGAATATTCAAGCCCTTCCCAATCTGTATAAAATTGGTCTTGAATTTGTTTGTAGGTATAATCTCCCGACATCATTTTATTCACCCATGTTGTACTTTGAGCTTTCGCACTTGTAGTAAACAATACTAGTAAAGATACTACACCAATCCTTAATTTTTTCATCTTCTTTATTTAGTTATTAATGCAAAAATAATTTTTCTAACATGTATCAACAAATCAATTTTGTTGTAATAATACATGCTCAACATACTTTAAACATCTTGTTTCTAATAAACCCTACCCCTAAATTCAATTATTTTGAAAATTATTTAAAACAAGTTTGGTCGCAATAAGAAATAGTATTAATTCAATAGCTTATTTGACAATGAATAACATTTTGGCTGAATTCCTATTTAATACTTCATTCGCTAAATCATTAGTTATAACTATATTTCCCTACCTTTGCGACATTAAATAAGCTAACTATGTCATTTTCAAATTTAGGATTATCTAAATCTTTAGTAAAAGAAATAGAAAATCAAAATTATACTACACCAACACCTATTCAAGCGGAAGCAATTCCCGCTATTATTGATAGAAAAGATGTGTTAGGGATTGCGAAAATGGGTTCGGGTAAAACCGCTAGTTTTGTGCTACCTATTTTAATGAATTTGCAAGGTGCAGAAACGGATAGTAATAGACATATTAATGTATTGGTTCTAGTGCCAACGCGTGAATTGGCGATTCAAGTAAATGAGGTGTTTACTTCTTTTGCTTCTGCAATGCCTAACTCTCCTAAAACACTTGCTGTATTTGGAGGTGTATCTATAAATACGCAAATACAAGAATTACAAAATATTAATGTTTTGGTGGCAACGCCTGGTAGATTATTAGACTTGACTGATGAAAATGCGGTTAAATTGAGTAGTGTTGAAGTTTTAGTATTAGATGAAGCAGATAAAATGTTGAATCTTGGGTTTAAATCTGAAATGGAAGAAATTTACGGTCTTTTGCCTAAAAACAGACAAAACGTTCTGTTCTCAGCTACATTAAATAAAAACATTAGTAACATCAAGAACATTATTTTGAATGAGCCGGTTGTTATAAAAGTGAAAGATGAAAATGAAGGTAAAGAGCTGGATCAGATTAAACAATTGGCGTACTTAGTGGAGGAGAATGAAAAAGGACCTTTATTAAGACATATCATTAAATCTAAAAAACTCAAACAAGTGTTAATATTTGCTTCGTCACTTTATAAAGCGGATAATATTGCTGATAAATTAAGAAACCACGGTATTGGTGCGCAAGCCATTCACCGAAAAAAATCCCAGGCGGCAAGAACAAGTGCGCTTAAAATTTTTAAAGAAGGTCAACTTAAAGTATTAGTGGCGACTGATATATTATCTCGTGGAATTGATATTAATGAATTACCATGTGTTATTAATTATGAATTACCACGTTCACCTAAAGATTATATTCATAGAATTGGTAGAACGGGTAGAGCAGATGCTAATGGCGAAGCTATTTCATTAATTAGTCCTGAAGATGAACAACACTTTAAAGTGATTCAGAAAAAAATGGGAAAGTGGGTAAACGTTATTGATTCTAAAAACTTAGACTATTAAGTAAAATGAAAACAGCTACCGTAACTGAACTTAAAAAAGAATTGAAAACACGTTCACAAAGTGATTTGGTTGAGTTGTGTTTGAAATTGG